>ERZ808049.6-NODE-6-length-299450-cov-90.226300_pt1 | contig 299450 bp, 245 predicted proteins | sample MGYA00380198_ERZ808049 | MGnify/ENA primary metagenome ERZ808049 (study PRJEB31490, sample SAMN06133414) | mouse gut metagenome | isolation source: Z2_2 | host: mice | place: China: Chengdu | collected 2015-05 ...
CGACTTGCATGTGTTAGGCCTGTCGCTAGCGTTCATCCTGAGCCAGGATCAAACTCTTCGTTGTTTGTATCTTTTTTTCTTATTTTTTCTGTGTCTTGACGGAAACGCTTCCATCTCGACCCCCTGGCCGGAGTGTTGTGCTATCGCAGAATTGACAGAGTGGCAATCATGTTTAACATGACCCTTCTCTTGTACTACTTCTTGTCTATTGTAATAATTTCAATGTCCTCGCTCTCTCGGGCTTTCCGGGAAAAGCGTTGCAAAGTTACAACGTTTTTTTCATTCCCGCAAACTTTTTGTTCAAAATTTTGTTGCCGCCCTTCCGGAGCGTCCCGGCCTCCGCCGGATGACCGCTTTCTCAAAAGCGAGTGCAAAGTTACGCCCTTTGTCCGTAACCGCCAAATTTTTTCGCCACTTTTTTCAACCAAAATCCCAAACAAATCCGCAATCGCCTGGGAATCAACACCTGCAGAACACGAAAAAAGATGACCGTGCATTGAAAGCAGAGTCATCTTTTCTAAATATTTGTGTCGCAAAAAAAATCGACAGACTAATTATATTTTCATTCAGTCACCTCACGAAGGAGAAAAATCTCGGTAGGGAAATGGTCGGAATAGCCGTTCAGAAATTCGCCTCGCGAATAAGTGCGCAACGGAGTGTCCTTATATTGACCCGAAGGCGTGCGCAGGAATCGCTTGTTAAACACGGTGCATTTCCAATACTGCAGCCCCACATCCTCGCCGTCGACAAGATTTCCCGAGAGTATAATCTGATCAAACAGATTCCACTTACCACGATAGGCCAATGTGCCGACACCGTGATCGAGCACACGCCAGAACGGGTTATAGAATCCGTGAGGCTTGGCTTTCTTCATGTCACGCACAGCACCGAGCGACTTGGCACACGACTTGTCGAACGGATCATCGTTCAAGTCGCCCATCACGATTACACCCTGATCGGGGTTTACGGTCCAAAGCGAATCGGCAATGTGCTTCGACAGCTCGCCGGCAGCCTCACGCAGGTAGCTCGACTCATCCTGTCCGCCAAGGCGCGAAGGCCAGTGGTTGACAATAAAGCTCATGGGCTTGTCAAGCAATGAGCCGGTAACGCACAGCTGATCGCGAGTGCGGAAATCGGGGTTGTCGGGAATCACGAGAGTGTGAGCCGTGACATTCTCAACGGCAAAATAGAGCGGATTGTATAGCAACGCCACATCAATACCGCGAAGGTCGGGCGACTCATGGTGTACAATCTGCAATCCCCACGGGTCGCGCCCCTCCTCGGCAAGACGATTGTCGACAGCCTTCACAAGATCCTCAACAACGCTGCGGTTCTCAACCTCGCTGATGCCTATTATGGCAGGACCGAGCGGAGTTTCGGGGGTAGACATGGCCGATATGGCTCGCGCAAGGTTGTTGACTTTTTTCCAATATTTGTCGCTATCCCACTTGCGGGCACCTTGAGGCGAAAACTCAAGGTCATACTTGCCGTTGGCATTTATCGTGTCAAACAGGTTTTCCAAATTATAGAAGGCGACACCCACGATAAGATATTGCTTATCGGAATCAGACGAAGCGTCACGCTTACCGGCCACGGCATTTAATGCCACAATCAGTGCAAAAAAGGATATGAATATTAGTCGACGCATGATAATGATTATGTATTTTCAATTAAAATCAGACATGAAAACATATCACAAATATATAACATTTCACGCAATCGCGCCAACTTTACCATGCAAAAAGCAATCTCCATGCAGATAATATCGCTACATAATAATATATTAATGTATAGCTAACGGTGATTTTGATGAAAATTCACCGATAATTAGTAACTTTGCATGAGTAAACGCTTAATTAGCAAAAACAATTTCGACATGAACATCACCATAATCAACGGCCCCAATCTGAATCTGCTCGGAATCAGAGAACCCGGAATATACGGTTCAAAAGGATTTGACTCCTATCTGGAGGAGTTGCGCAACAGATATCCGCAGGTCGACATAGCATACTTCCAAAGCAACCACGAGGGCGACATCATAGACAAGCTCCACGAAGTGGGATTCGGAGCAACCGACGGCGTGGTGCTCAATGCCGGAGCCTACACCCACACCTCGCTCGCCATAGCCGATGCCATATCAGCCATTAATGCGCCGGTGATAGAAGTACATATAAGTAATGTACACGCGCGAGAAGAGGTGCGTCACCACTCAATGATATCGAGAGTGTGCCGCGGAGTCATCGCAGGCTTCGGGCTCGACAGCTACCGACTTGCGTTGGAACACCTCTTGAACAGCCGGCAATAATGCCGAAGCTGTGTCACGCATATTTTTTTTCAAAATCCTATAATTCACTCTACAATGAACAAATTTACAAAAATAGTAGCCACCATATCGGACCGTCGATGCGACATACCGTTCATTCAGTCGCTCTACGACAACGGCCTCAATGTCGTGAGAATGAATTCGGCACACCTCCAGCTTGAAGGTTTCCGCCGAATAGTCGACAATGTTCGCGCAGTGTCTCCTTCGATAGCGATACTAATGGACACGAAAGGGCCTGAGATACGCACTACGACCAACAAGGACGACCTTACGCTGTCGTTCTCGGCCGGCAACAAAGTGACATTCATCGGCGACCCCAACGGCACCACCGACAATGACACCATATACCTCTCCTACTCCAACATCGCCAACGACATCCGCCCCGGAATGCACCTGCTAATCGACGACGGCGAGCTCGACTTCCTCATCGACAGCATCGACGGATACCAAATATACGCAACAGCGCAGAACGGAGGCGAACTCGGTTCGCGCAAGAGCGTCAACATACCGGGAGCGAGCATAAACCTGCCGTCGCTCACCGAGCGCGACCGCACCAACATAGGATATGCCGTAGACCTCGGGCTCGACTTCATCGCACATTCATTTGTGCGCAGCGCACAGGACATACGCGACATCCAGGAAATACTCGACTCACGCAACAGCAGCATAAAGATAATCGCCAAGATAGAGAACCAGGAAGGCATCGACAACTTCGACGAGATCCTCGACGCCTCCTATGGAATCATGATAGCCCGCGGCGACCTTGGCATCGAAGTACCCGCCGAGCGAATCCCCGGCATACAAAGTTCGCTCATCAACAAGTGCATTCTCAAACACAAACCGGTGATAGTGGCCACGCAAATGCTTCACTCGATGATAAACAGCCCGCGCCCGACACGCGCCGAAGTGAGCGACATTGCCAATGCAGTAAACCAGCACACCGACGCCCTCATGCTCAGCGGCGAAACGGCCTATGGCAAATATCCCGTAGAAGCCATAGCCACCATGTCGAGAGTAGCCTACGAAGTCGAAAAATCGCTTGCCAACACACGCATCACCCCGACAGTCGAAGCCGATGTCACATCGTTTCTTTCGCGACAGGCGGTAGCCTCATCGGCAACACTCGGCACCAAAGCCATAATAACCGACAGCTACACCGGGCGCACGGCACGCTACATATCATCCTACCGCGGCAGCTACCCCACCCTCGCAATATGCCATCACGAGCATGTGGTAAGATTACTCGCCCTATCCTATGGAGTAATAGCCATGCACCAGCATCGCGCCGAATCATCGCGCCGATACCTAATAACCGGGCTTGAGCACCTGATTGAAGCCGGCTTGCTCACCCGCGAGGACGACATAGCCTATCTCGGAGGATCATTCGGCGAAGGTCACGGCACATCGTTCCTTGAAATCAACCGCGTAGGGAAAATAATCGAGAACTACTCGTCATTTGAACTACCTAATCTTGAAGAAGCCAACACATGCAATTGACAGTCGACGAATACATATTGTCGCACATCGACCAGGAACCAGCGCACCTGCAGAAGCTAAACCGCGACACACACGTGATGTGCCTCTACGCCAACATGTGTTCGGGGCATCTTCAGGGAAGACTCCTAAAGATGCTCACACGCATGATAAAGCCGAAGCGCGTGCTTGAGCTGGGCACATTCACCGGCTACTCGGCACTCTGCTTCGCCGAAGGGATGCCGGGAGGCGCCGAACTGCACACGGTGGAAATAAACGACGAGCTCGAGGATTTCATACGCCAACGATTTGACGAATCGCCTCAAGCCGGTCAGATACACCTGCACATAGGCGATGCCGAAAAGATAGTGCCGTCGCTCGGAGGCAAGTGGGACCTTGTGTTCATCGACGCCAACAAGCGCAACTATCTCGACTACTACAACCTCGTGCTGCCACATGTCAACGACGGCGGATTCATAATCGCCGACAACACGTTATGGTATGGCAAGGTGGCCGACGAAAGCGCACATGACGCACAGACCGTCGGCATCCTCTCGTTCAATGACTTCGTTGCCGCCGACGACCGTGTGGAAAAAGTAATGTTGCCTCTGCGCGATGGCTTGACCATAATATATAAGAAGCCGTCAGCGCAACGCCAATCCCACATCGACAGCTAACATTGCAGCAGTCACGAGCGTTATTCATTATAAGAAGTTCAACCAAAAACAGTATATAATCATGGAATCAACCCGTCAAGCAAAAATAGCACGACTCCTTCAGAAGGAGCTGAGTGAAATATTCCGTCAGCAGACAGCCAAAACCCACGGCGTCATCGTGTCGGTGAGCGCAGTGCGCGTGTCGCCCGACTTAAGCATAGCTCGAGCCTACCTGTCGGTATTCCCGTCGGACAAAGCCGCCGAAATGCTCGAAAGCATCAACCGCAGCGCGAAGACGATACGCTACGAGCTGGCCCAGAAGGTGCGCTACCAGTTGCGCAAGACACCCGAGCTCGCTTTCCATCTCGATGACTCGCTCGACTATCTTGAAAACATCGACAACCTCCTGGCAAAGGACCACAAGGAAGACCAGAAGCCCACACAACAGCCCGAGCAGTAAATGTTTACACTCCGAGTCGCCTTACGATACCTTTTCTCCAAGAAAACCCACAGTGCAGTCAATGTCATCTCCCTCATTTCGGTGACCGGGGTGGCTCTGGCATCTATGGCCATTGTGTGCGTGCTCTCGGTGTTCAACGGATTCACCGACCTCGCATCAGAGAAGATATCACAGCTGTCGCCCGACCTGCGCATAGAGCCAGTGCGGGGAAAGGCCATAGCCGATGCCGACTCGCTGTGTGCCGTCGTAGCCAATGTCGAGGGTGTCATGACGGCAGCTCCCACAATCGAGGAGCGGGCGCTCGCCATCTACGGGCCTCACCAGATGCCCGTGACCCTTAAAGGCGTAACACCAGACTATGACATACTGACCGGCATACGTGACATAGTGAAGGACGACGGCGACTTCCTGCTGACCGAGGACGACCTCGGCGATTTCGCTACACTGAGCGTAGGTGCCGCCATAAGCCTTGAGGCACATCCCGGATTTGAACAGCAGCTGATGCTTTACGCGCCCAAACGCACGGGAAGGATAAATCCCGCCAATCCGGCAAGCTCGTTCCGCGCCGACTCGCTGCTTGTGGGCGGAGTGTTTCAGGTCGAGCAGCCCGAATATGACACCGACCTTATAATCGTGCCTATAGATGTCACGCGAAAACTTCTCGACTACACCACTGAAGCCACAGCACTTGAAATCAAAGCCGACGACAACATCGAATCGACCGCATCGCGGTTACGCGATGCGTTAGGCCCCGACTTTAAGGTGAAAAACCGCATGGCCCAGCAAGAGGAATCGTTCAGGATGATAGCCATCGAAAAGTGGATAACCTTCCTGTTGCTCGCATTCATCCTCATCATAGCATCGTTCAATGTCATATCCACACTGTCGATGCTCGTCATCGAGAAGGACGACAACATACGCACCCTCTATTCCCTCGGAGCGTCACGTAACACCATCGCCCGAATATTCCTGCTCGAAGGATGGCTCATATCGCTCCTTGGAGGAGTCATAGGCATCATCGCCGGAGTCATCCTCAGCCTCGCTCAACAGTGGGGAGGATTCATCAAGCTCGGAGGCAATCACGACGCAATGTCGATCGACACCTACCCTGTGCGCGTGGAGTGGATCGACCTGCTTGCAGTACTCGCCCTCGTGGCATTAATAGGGTGGCTCACATCGACCGTCACCTCGATATTCACGCGCCGCCGGCTCAACCGCAAGAAGGCATAAGCAGATATCAAACGCGCCTGACTAAAGTTAATGTTTATTAAAAATTCAATATAAGTCGGTAATGCGCCACTCCTCAAAAACCGCATAGTTGCATATCGCATAAATAAATCGTATCTTTGCAAATAGATTCGACAACCAGAGGGGGCGACAGTCCCCTCTGATTGTTTATGTAATTCTCACTCAACAATCTCACGATGATAGACAAACAATTACTTATCGACACCATCCAAGAGGCGATAGCCGATACCGATGTATTTCTCGTAGAGGTACAGGTGAAGCCCGACAACTCAATAATCGTGGAGCTTGACAGCGACACGGCAGTCGACATCGACACCTGCGCCGATCTTACCCGCCGCATCGAGGAAACATTTGACCGCGATGTCGAGGACTACGAGCTTGAGGTGGGTTCGGCAGGACTGACCTCACCGTTCAAGATACGCCGCCAATATGTAAAAAACATCGGCAACGAGGTGGAAGTGCTCACCGGCGACGGCCGCAAGCTCAAAGGCGTGCTTACCGAGGTGGGCGACGACGACTTCACCATCGAGGTGCCCCGCAAGGTCAAGGAGCCCGGACAAAAACGCCCCGTCATCGTGAACGAGCCTTTGAAAATGAAATTTACCGATAACAAATACGTGAAATATTTAATACAATTCAAATAAGATTACCCCTATGGCTAAGAAAGAGGAAACCACCAACATGGTGGAACGATTTGCCGAATTTAAGGAGCTTAAGCATATCGACAAGACAACGATGATCTCCGTGCTTGAGGAGTCATTTCGCAATGTGTTGGCCAAGATGTTTGGCACCGATGAAAACCTCGATGTAATCATGAACCCCGACAAGGGCGACGTACAGATATTCCAGAACCTCGAAGTTGTCCCCGACGGAGAGGTGACGAATCCCTATACCCAAATCTCGCTCAGCGATGCACGCGCCGACCAGAACCCCGAAGTGGAGATCGGCGAAGAGCACACCCGCGAGATCATATTCGAGAAATTCGGCCGCCGCGCAATCCTGAACCTTCGCCAGACTCTTCAGTCCAAGATTCTCGACTTGCAGAAAGAGGCCATCTATTCACAATTCAAGGGCCGTGAAGGCGACCTCGTGTCAGGCGAAGTTTATCAGACCTGGAGCAAAGAAACCCTCCTCATCGACTCAGAGGAAAACGAGCTCCTTCTCCCCAAGAGCGAAGCCATCCCCGGCGACTTTTTCCGCAAAGGCGAAACAGTGCGCGCCGTCATCCTTCGCGTCGACAACAAGAACAACAACATCCGCATCACCGTATCGCGCACATCCGACGAATTCCTGCGCCGCCTCTTTGAGCTTGAGGTTCCCGAAATACACGACGGCCTCATCAACATACGCGCCGTGGCACGCATCCCCGGAGAACGCGCCAAGATAGCCGTAGAGAGCTACGACGACCGCATCGACCCCGTAGGAGCATGCGTAGGTGTCAAGGGCTCACGCATCCACGGCATCGTGCGTGAATTGCGCAACGAAAACATCGATGTAATCAACTATACATCCAATCCCGAACTATTCATACAGCGAGCTCTCAGCCCCGCCAAGATATCGTCGATCAGGCTCAACACCGAGGAGAAACGCGCCGAAGTCTTCCTCCGTCCCGAGGAAGTGCCTCTTGCAATCGGTAAGGGCGCACTTAACATCAAGCTCGCTTCAAAACTCACCGGCTACGTAATCGATGTATATCGCGACACCGGCGAGGAGTTCAACGACGACATCTATCTCGACGAGTTCAAGGACGAAATCGACGGATGGGTCATCGACGCACTCAAGAACATCGGCTGCATCACCGCCAAAAACGTGCTTGCAATGCCGCGTGACCTTCTCATCGAGAAGGCCGACCTTGAAGAGGACACCGTTGATCAGGTGATTTCCATCCTCAAGGCTGAATTTGAAGACTAAATTTCGACAACCCCCTTTTCACATATATGGCGAGAATAAAGATAAGCAAAGTAGCAAAAGATTTAAACATTGCCCTTCCCACAGTAATTGAATTTCTTCAATCCAAGGGCATCAACATCGACATGAATCCCAATTCACGTATCGATGAGGATGCCTACAACCTGTTGGTAGCGGCTTACAGCAGCGATAAAGCTCAAAAGAGCAAGTCGGAGAAGCTCTCGTCCGACCGCCAGAAAGAGAGAGCGGTAAAACCCGAACCCAAAGCCGAGCCCGAGGCTAAGGAGATAAAAATCCCCACAACCACAATCAAGCCCAAAGTGGTGGGACACATCGACCTTGACGCTCACGGCAAGCCCGTAAAGAAATCGGAGCCCGAGCCCAAGGCCGTAGAAACTCCCAAGCCCGAACCCAAGGTTGAACCCAAACCCGAGCCCAAGCCTCAGCCCAAGCCCGAGGTAATCAAGCCCGAGCCTAAGGTTGTAGAAACGCCCAAGCCCGAGCCCAAGGCAGAACCGAAGCCTGAACCCAAGCCCCAGCCTAAAGCCGAGCCCAAGCCCGAAAAACCCGAACCCGCTGCAAAGCCCGTTCAGGAACCTCGTGCCGAAGTAAAGCCCGAGGTGAAAAAGGCCGAAGCTCCCGCGCCAAAGGAAGAGCCCAAACCTCAGCCCCAGAAGGAGCCGGTTCAGGATGAGCCCGCAGCCTCCGACGATGTGTTTACAATGGAGCGCACCGTTTCAGGCCCTCAGCTCAACGTAATCGGGAAAATCGACCTGTCGGCAATCAATCAGCAGACTCGCCCCAAGAAAAAGAGCAAGGAAGAGCGCCGCAACGAGCGTATAGCCAAGGATCGTGCAGCCCAGAACGCTCAGGGTGGTGCCGGTGCACAGCAGTCGGGCGACCGCAAAAAGCGCCGTCGCATCGGTAAGGAGAAGGTCGACATCGAAAAGACATCCAACCAGCAGCCCTCACAGCGTGGCGGTGATTCGGAAAAAGGACAAGGGGGAGGTTCTCGCCACGAACGCAACCGTGAGCGTGACAGAGATCGCGAACGCGACCGTGAACGCGAACGCGAAAGAGCGCCCAAATCCAAGGAGCGCAACAAGCGACCCATCCACGCCGAAGCCAATGAGGAGGATGTTCAGAAGCAGGTAAAAGAAGTGCTTGCACGCCTCACCAACAAGGACAAAGGCCAGAAGAAAGGCGCGAAGTGGCGTAAGGAAAAACGCGAGGCCTTCCAGTCACGCGAGCGCGAAGCTGCCGAAATGGAAGCAGCCGAGAGCAAGGTGCTGAAGCTCACTGAATTTGTTACAGCCAACGACCTCGCTGTAATGATGGATGTACCCATCAACAACGTAATAGCAACGTGCATGAATCTCGGCGTAATGGTGTCGATAAACCAGCGCCTTGATGCCGAAACCATAAACATTGTGGCCGAGGAGTTTGGCTACAAGACCGAATACGTTTCAGCCGAAGTGGTTGAAGCCATACATCAGGAAGAGGATGATGAGGACAACCTTACCACCCGTCCGCCGATTGTCACCGTAATGGGACACGTTGACCACGGTAAAACCTCGTTGCTCGACTACATCCGCAACGCCAACGTGATTGCAGGCGAGGCCGGAGGTATAACCCAGCACATCGGAGCCTACAATGTCAAGCTCGGCGACGGCCGACGCGTTACATTCCTTGACACACCCGGTCACGAAGCGTTTACCGCCATGCGTGCCCGCGGAGCCAAGGTCACCGACTTGTGTATTATCATCGTCGCAGCCGACGACAACGTGATGCCCCAGACCGTTGAGGCCATCAACCACGCATCGGCAGCAGGCGTACCTATAGTATTTGCCATCAACAAGATTGATAAGCCCACCGCCAATCCCGACAAAATCAAGGAGGAGCTCGCAGCCATGAACTACCTCGTTGAGGATTGGGGCGGAAAATACCAGTCGCAGGACATCTCGGCCAAGAAGGGCCTCGGAGTCGACGAACTCATGGAGAAAGTGCTCCTTGAAGCTGAAATGCTCGACCTTAAAGCCAATCCCGACCGTCCCGCAACAGGCTCAATCATCGAGTCGTCGCTCGACAAGGGTCGCGGTTACGTGGCCACAGTGCTTGTACAGAACGGAACTCTCCACGTTGGCGACATAATCCTTGCCGGAACTCACTTCGGAAAGGTGAAAGCTATGTTCAACGAGCGTAACCAGCGCATAAAGGAGGCCGGTCCGGCAGTTCCCGCACTTGTACTCGGTCTTAACGGAGCACCCACCGCAGGCGACACATTCAATGTAATGGCCACCGAGCAGGAAGCCCGCGAAATCGCCAACAAGCGCGAACAGCTTCAGCGCGAACTCGGACTACGCACCAACAAGCGTACAACCCTCGAGGAGATTGGCCGTCGTCGCGCCATAGGCAACTTCCACGAGCTCAACATCATCGTCAAGGGCGATGTCGACGGTTCGATTGAGGCCCTGTCCGATTCACTCATCAAGCTTTCGACCGAAGAGGTACAGATCAACGTGCTTCACAAGGCTGTGGGCGAGATTTCGGAAAGCGATGTCACTCTTGCTGCGGCATCCGATGCTATCATCATCGGCTTCCAGGTGCGTCCCTCACAGGCCGCCCGTCGTGCCGCCGAGCGTGAAGGCGTTGAAATACGACTCTATTCGGTTATCTATCAAGCCATCGAGGAGGTCAAGGACGCAATGGCCGGAATGCTTGCACCCGAGCTTAAGGAAGAGGTGCTCGGTACCGCCGAAGTATTGCAGACCTACCACATCTCCAAGGTGGGCACAATCGCCGGAGCAATCGTGCGTGAAGGAAAAATCAAGCGTTCTTGCAAGGTGCGCCTGATTCGCGAAGGTATCGTGCGCTACACCGGCGAGCTCGGCTCACTGAAACGCTTCAAGGACGATGTAAAGGAAGTGCTTACCGGTTATGACTGCGGTCTAAGCATCGCAGGCTACAACGACCTTCAGGAAGGCGACTTCATTGAAGCGTTTGAGGAAGTTGAAGTAAAGAAGCAACTCTGATCTCTTGCATAAAGTCTACATAAACATAGGTTCCAATCAGGGCGATCGCGAAACTGCAATCGGCAGGGCGGTCGCCCTGATTGAGCATTTATGCGGCTCTCCCGCAAGGCGCTCGCCCATCATCGAAAGCGACCCGTGGGGCTACGAGTCGTCCAACCGATTCATGAACATGGGCATCGTGACCATGACCTCCATGCCACCTGAAAAAATGCTCAAGTCGCTGCTCGACATAGAGAAGTCTATATCCTCGGCATCGCATCGCGACGAGAGCGGCAACTATGTCGACCGCATAATCGACATCGACCTCATAGCCTACGACGACCTCATAATCGACTCCGAATCGCTGACGCTTCCACATCCCCGAATGCACCTAAGGGAGTTTGTACTGCGTCCTCTCGCGCTGCTCTGGCCCGATTGGCGGCATCCGATTCTCGACCTCACCGCACAGGAATTGCTCGATTCAATGACCTCATTGTAGCTTCGCGACATTATGGGGTGAAATCGAGGCATCCCCCACACTATCTTTGCAGGCACAACCACCAACTACTGTCCTGCAATGAAAACACACATTCCCATCGCCGTAATAGCCACAATGGAGATAGCCACTCCGTTAAAAGCCAAAGAAGCCGTAAGCCACTTCACCATCGCCGAGCTCTCACGAAGCTCCACCGCACTGCGCCATGACATTGACAACACTCCCCCTCCCGAAGCGGTGCTGAACATGCAGCGCCTCATCGACAATGTTCTCGACCCTGCGCGAAACCTGCTGCAGAAACCTATAATCGTCAACAGCGGCTATCGGTGCCCGAGGCTTAACTCCATGGTAGGCGGCGCGGAACGCTCCTATCACCTGAGCGGTCGGGCGGCCGACATAACTACAGGCAACATCGACGACAATCGGCGGCTCATGGAGATACTGTCGCAACTCCCGCATGTCGAATTGATTTCGGAGCACGGGGGACTATGGATTCATGTTGCCTTTTAACAAAAGTTAAGAATCTATTGTAATTTTGAACACACTTAAAATTGTCGTTAGTGATAAATTTACTAACTTAGCAAAATCGAATACCAAATTTTTATATCATGACCGACAATCACAGATATTGCGTGATAATGTGTGGCGGTATCGGCAGCCGCTTTTGGCCATATAGCCGTACTGACCGTCCTAAACAATTTATCGACTTTTTCGGCACCGGTCGCTCTCTTCTCCAAATGAGTTACGACCGAATATCGCCGTTAGTACCTAAGGAAAACATCATAATCGTCACCAACAGCCACTACGCACCGCTGGTGAAAGAACAACTTCCCGAACTTAACGACGACCAGATTCTTCTTGAACCGGCCCGTCGAAACACAGCACCCTGCATTGCCTGGGCCGCCTACCACATCGCAGCCCGCGACCCTCAGGCATCAATGATCGTTACACCGAGCGACCATCTCATTACCCGCGACGCTGAATTTGAAAAGTCAATCAGGCTCGGATTCAACTTTGTGGAGAAACATGACGCTCTCCTCACCCTCGGCATAAAGCCTACGCGTCCTGAAACCGGCTACGGATACATTCAAATCGGACGCCCTGTCGAGGATGATGTACTGAAGGTAAAAACATTTACCGAGAAACCCGACATCGATTTGGCAAAGGTGTTTGTCGAGAGCGGCGAATTTTTCTGGAACTCGGGAATATTCCTGTGGAGTGTAAAGTCAATACTGGAGGCACTGCACAATTACGCTCCCGACCTCACATCGACATTTGACAACGGACTGGCTACATTCGGTACTCCCGAAGAGAATGCCTTCATTCAACGTGAATTTCCAGGATGTGTCAACATATCCATCGACTACGCCGTAATGGAACGCGCCTCCAACGTTTACGTGGAATGTGTCAACTTCGGCTGGTCGGATCTTGGCACATGGAGCGCCCTATATGATAATTCGCCCAAGAACCGCGACTCAAATGTGGTTCAGAACTGCCAAGTTCTCGCCTACAACTCTTCAGGCAACATATTCGCCGTGCCGGGCGACAAACTCGTTGTCGTGAACGGATTGCATGACTATATTGTGGCCGATGCAGGCGATGTGCTGCTCGTGTGCCCCAAGTCGGAGGAGCAGCACATAAAGCAATATGTCAACGATGTGAAGCTATCCTATAAGGACAAGTATCTCTAATCATCCCGCTCACTATCCATCCAAACCAATAAAGAGGCTCGGAGTCCTTTAGATTGTATATACAGGATTCCGGGCCTCAACAATTTAAATCCCTATCTGTCGGGAATAAAAATCCGAAAGATGTGACATTACGGTTATATACCGCAAATCAATGCCCGGTTGACTACTATAAAAAGTTAACCGGGCTATTTTTTTCATTCATTATCCTCTGTAGTATAAAAAGCTTTTGTATTTTTGCCAATTAAAGTTTAACTTTTGAATGAGCAAGAACATAGACCCCCCGGCACCGAATACCGAAAAATGGACTGAAATAACTCTGCTTCCCGAATGGGAAGAGGAGTATTATCTCGTGTACACTGCTAAAAAGCACGGCAAATGGGTAATGCTTAAGACGCTAAAACCGGAATTTGCCGACAAGCCGGAATTTCAGGCCATGATTGAAAAGGAGTTTGATGTGCGCTACAATCTTTCCCATCCGAGTATCGTAATGATTAACGATTTCGAGGATGTACCCGGACTCGGGCGATGCATAATCACCGATGATGTCTACGGCGATTCACTGCGCAAGCTCATCAATGAAGGCAAGGTTACCCCGGCGATAATAGACAAGCTGCGGCATGAGCTCGTCGATGCGATGGAGTACATACAGACCAACCATATCGTACACCATCCGATACGCCCCGAAACAATCATTTTCACCGAAAACATCGGCAATCTGAAACTTATTGATGTTGGATTTGACCAGCTCCGTCATCTCGAACCCGCCGATGCGTCGGAGGACATATACAATTACGGTCTTGTGCTTAACGAGTCGCTCGACAACATCGACACAAAATATCCTGCCCTGCGCAAGATAGCACAACGTTGCACCGACCCCGATCCAAAGAAGCGCTATAACGACGTTCAAGACCTGCATCTCGCACTTGAACATCGTTCGAGCAATCAGCTATACATACTGCTCATTGCATTTATGGCGACAATGATCGTGATTCTTGCATGGCTTAACATACGCCGTCCCAAGTCAGAGGCCTACACCACCCCTCAACAAAACATTGAGCAGGTTATGACCGACCAAGCTTCACAGGATAAATAACATTACTGAAAACGACTATAAAACATATATATGGCTGTAGAAATACGCGAAATAACCCCGACTAAAAGCAATCTGAAAAAATATACAAAATTCGGAATCGACCTCTACAAGGGCAACGACTACTATGTGCCGCCGTTGATAATGGACGATGTCGAAACTTTGTCGCCCGACAAGAATCCGGCATTCGACTATTGCAAAGCAAAGTCATGGATGGCCTATCGTGACGGAAAGCCAGTGGGACGAATAACCGGCATAATCAACACCGTTGTCAACGAACGCACCGGAAAGCGTGATTTGCGATTCGGATTTCTCGATTTCATCGATGACAAAGAGGTGGTCGATGCATTGTTTGACGCGCTTGCCGAATGGGGTCGCAGCCAGGGACTCACATCCATGGTGGGACCGATGGGATTCAGCGACATGGATCATGAAGGAATGTTGACCGAGGGATTTGAAGAGCTCGGCACCATGGCCACCATCTACAACTATCCCTACTATCCCCAACACATGGAGCGCATGGGCTTTCACAAGGATGCCGAGTGGGTGGAGTACCGCATGACTGTTCCCGATAAAATACCGGAGAAGATGCTGCGTGTAGCCGAAATCGTGAAAAAGAAATATGGCGTGCGCACCATCAAGTACACATCGGCCAAGAAAATCAAGGAGGAGTACGGGATGGCGCTGTTTGAGCTTATAAATGAAGCCTACGACCAGCTCTACGGTTACTCACCGCTGTCACAGAGGCAAATTGAATACTACATCGACATATATCTCCCCATACTTCGCCTTGAGAATGTGTGCCTCATCGTCGACAGCAACGACAAGCTCATAGGGGTAGGCATCTCTATTCCCTCGATGTCACGCGCTTTGCAGAAAGGGCGTGGACGGCTATTGCCTACAGGATGGATTCATCTGCTTAAAGCCATGTACATGCACAACGATGTTGTCGACCTGCTGCTCGTGGCCATCAAGCCCGAATATCAGAGCAAAGGAGTTAACGCACTACTTTTCGCCGACTTGCTTCCCGTCTACATCAAAAACGGATACCGCTGGGCCGAAAGCAACCCGGAGTTGGCCGACAACGAGAACGTACAGCTGCAATGGCAATACTTCGAGCGCCGACAGCATCGCCGTCGCGCGGCATTCCGCAAGGATATCCCTGCGGCTAAATAGGATAGAAGTAAATCGTTTGGGATGTATATGTATCGTATAGCTCAAGCTCCATATCAGGAGTAAAGTCCCATTGATAGTTCCATTCGTCCTCAATGAAGTAGATATTCAGATACCAGTCATCATAGTCCCATGTGAATTCGACGACATCGCCGTCATAATAGTTGGTGTAGTAGCCCGAACCGTTGGAGAAGAAAGTGAATCCGGTGGCTCCGCTATCTTGAATCCATGAACCCAAGAACGGGGCATCGGCGGGGTCGTATTCCACATCATCGCATGAAGAGAGTCCTGCAGCTAAGAATGCCATAACGAGGCTAAGAAGGAATGTCTTGGTCTTGGTCATTATTGTTGTGTAAAAAGTTTAAATTAGTGCAAATTTATAGAATTTAAACAAATTTACCGTACCTTTGTTGAAATAGTCTGAAAATTTAGTATGAGTGTCACCTCATTGATCAAGCCGATTTTCATGCAACGCGTAAAGGCAGCCCGCTACAACGCCACGCACACCGAAGCTGTACAGCGCAAACAGCTGTCATGGCTTCTGAGTCGCGCGTCACGCACCGAAACAGGCCGCCGTTACGGATTTGACGCCATGTCGGCCTACGAGGATTTTGCCGCCAAAGTGCCCGTAATCGAATACCCCGACATGCGTCACAGCGTAGAGCGCATGATACAAGGAGAGCGTGACATCCTGTGGCCCGGAGCTACGACACATTTCGCACAGTCGTCGGGCACCTCCGACGGAAAAAGCAAATACATCCCCATAACGGCCGACTCCTTCAAGCTTACCCACTATCGCGGTGGATTTGATGTCGTGGCACACTACCTCAGCCTTTACCCCGACAGCCGCATATTCGACGGAAAAAGCTTCATTCTCGGAGGAAGTTACGCCAACGAGCTGACGCTTCCCCGCGGAGTTGTGGTAGGCGACCTATCGGCCAACCTCATCGACCGCATAAACCCGTTGGTAAATCTCGTGAGAGTGCCATCCAAGCGTGTCGCACTCATGAAGGAGTGGAACGAAAAGCTTCCGGCGCTTGTCAAGGCCTCGATGCACGAAAACATCACCAACATATCGGGTGTGCCTTCTTGGTTCATGACCGTCATAAAGAACATCATCGAGCAAGCCGGAGCCGACACCATTCACGATGTGTGGCCCAATCTCGAAGTATTTTTCCACGGAGGAATATCTTTTGAACCCTATCGCGAACAGTATGCCCGAATAACCGATCCGTCGCGCATGCGTTATCTCGAAACCTACAATGCCTCCGAAGGGTTCTTCGCCCTCCAGAACGACATAGACGACCACGCCATGATGCTGCTTCTCGACCTCGCCACATTCTACGAGTTCATCCCAATCAACCAGACCGGCATTCCGTTCCCCGAGGCACTTCCGGCATGGAAAGTCGAGCCGGGCCACACCTACGCGCTGGCAATCACATCGTGCAACGGATTGTGGCGTTATGCAATCGGCGACACGGTGACCGTAGAGAGTGTCGAGCCGCTCAAAATAACCATCGCGGGACGCGTCAAGCACTTCATCAACGCATTCGGCGAGGAGCTTATGGTACATAACGCCGACGCAGCCATTGCCCGCACATGCCATGATCTCGACTGCTCGATAGCCAACTACACGGCCGCTCCCGTCTATGCCGGCGACCACACCCGAGGCCGTCACGAGTGGCTCATCGAGTTCAACCTCCGACCGGCCGACATGAATCAGTTTGCCGCACTCCTCGACAAAAACCTGCAGGCCGAGAACTCCGACTATCAGGCCAAACGCACCGACGGCCTCTTCCTCGACCCGCTCACTGTAATCGAAGCCCGAAAAGGACTCTTTGACTCATGGCTTGCCTCGACCGGAAAGCTCGGCGGACAGCGCAAGGTGCCGCGACTGAGCAACGACCGTCACTTCATCGAACCCATGCTGAAATTCAACAACGACAATAACGGCAACAAATAATTACCAATAAATAATATCAATTATCAACTCATGAAAATACGTTACATAATCCTAAGCGTAATCACATTGATTGCATCGCTCTCGGTAAGCGCAAAAGTACGTTATGTGTTCTACTTCATCGGCGACGGTATGGGCATGGGCCATGTAAACACCACCCAGTACTACAACCGCATGGTGCTCGGCAACGACACTCCGCTGCTCATGATGCAATTTCCCGTAGCTTCACAGGCTCAAACCTACTCCGCATCGGCACCCATCACCGACTCGGCCGCAGCCGGTACAGCACTGTCAACCGGAAGCAAGACACGCAACTACACCATAGGTCTTGCTCCCGACACCATAACCCCCCTCATCTCAATAGCACGCAAACTCAAGGACGACGGATGGGGCGTGGCCGTATTGTCGTCATGTGCCGCCGACGATGCGACCCCCGCGGCATTTTATGCCCATCAGGTCGACCGAAACATGTTCTATGAAATCAATCTTGACGCTGCAGCATCGGGCTACGACTTCCTCGGTGGAGCAAGCCTGCGTGGGGTGCGCAAACCCGAACAGGCCAAGGAGGTTTACTCCGCTCTTAAGAAAGCCGGGTATGCAATAACCCACAACCCCGACAGCGTTACGCTCTTGGGTTCCGACCGCGTTATGCTCCTCGCCGACCCCGACAAGCGAGGCAACGACAACTCCATAGGCTATACGGTCGATTCACTTCAGGGGGCAATGACAGTGGCTCAAATGACTCAGGCCGCTCTCAACCACCTCATGAAGCAGTCGCCCGACCAATTCTTCATGATGGTCGAGGACGGTGAAATAGACCATGCTTCCCACGCCAACGACGCCGGAGCTGCAATAAAGGATATACTAAGCTTTCAGGATGCCATAAAGGTGGCCTATGACTTCTATAAGCAACACCCCGACGAAACACTGATAATCGTGACTGCCGACCACGACACCGGCGGCATGGCAATCGGAAGCCGCACCAACAGAGTAAACCTGAACCTCATCGACTCACAGCGCATAAGCAAGGACAAATTCTCGGACTACTGTCGCTCGCTCATTCGCAACAACGAGTCAATGTCATGGGACGAAATGAAAAAATTCCTTTCCGACAAACTCGGATTCTGGACCACGGTACCCATCACCGAAAATGAAACCAAGGACCTGCAGGTGCTCTTTGACAAGGCAATCGTGGCTCGCGAAAGTCAGGACCAAAGAACCCTTTACAACAACTTCAACCAGTTTGCCGTAAAGGTGTTTGACCTGTTCAACTCACATGTAGGCACAAGCTTCATAAGCGGCAACCACACTGCCAATCCCGTTCCCGTATTTGCCATAGGAGCAGGAGCCGACAACTTCAAGAAAGCACTCAACAACATCGAAATCCCATTGTTGATCTACGATTTGACACGCTGATCAGTGCTTGTCGACACCGATACCAAGGAGCTCTGACACATAAGGCGTAGCCTTTATTGTCAGGGCTCTTTCCAGATATTCACGCGACTGTGCCATGTCGCCCTTCTGCCGGTAATAGTTGCCGAGCACAAGCAGCGCGTCATAATTATCGGGATGCAGCTTCAATATTTCCTCATAGGTGGCTATGCCCTGCTCCTCATCGCCTGAAAGCATGTATCCGTAGGCCAGATTGTTCATGAAGGCTACATTGTCGGGAGCCCCCGACAGCATTATCCGGCTATAACGTATTATCTCGGGAGCGTTACATCGAAACACGTAATAGCTCAGGAGTTGCTTCTCGATGCTTCGGGTGAGCCAAGGCTGACGCTCCTTCACAAGCAAAAGGAAATTCTCATATAACGACGACTGACCGATAGAGAAACTCACTCTCCTGACACCCTGAAACACCGAGTCAAGCGGAATCAACTGCGATTGGGCGCGCTCCAGAAGCGACATCTCATAGTCGGGCAAATTACGCATCCCCGCCGTCACTATGGCATGGGCGTAGGTGTCACATACTTTCGCACTATCCTCTATCATAAGCTCGTACATTGCCGCAGCATTGGTCCATTCGCGATAATGAAAAAATCGCGCCGCTTTTGTGGCTATTGCATCATAATCGCGCGTAACGGCAGCATTGGCCGATGCACAACCCACCAGCAGCACAATGGCCATACACAACTTCATCGTGTCGTTAAATGAAAATTTCAACATCTTATAATTTTGTTTTTCAATTCTCTTGATTATCTTTGTAAAGTAAACAATTAAAATTCATAAACTATCGAATTATGAGAACAAAATATAAGCGCATTTTGCTGAAACTTAGCGGTGAGTCACTTGCCGGAACTCAAGGTCACGGCATCGACACGGTGCGCCTTAACCAATATGCCGAGCAGATAAAGGAAATTGCATCACAAGGTGTGCAGATAGCTATCGTGATAGGAGGAGGCAACATTTTCCGCGGACTTTCGGGCGCGTCAAAGGGTTTTGACCGCGTAAAGGGCGACCAGATGGGAATGCTCGCAACCGTAATCAACTCCCTTGCGCTGAGCAGCGCCCTCGTGGCAATAGGACAACCCGCACAGGTGTTCACTGCCATAAACATGTTTCCCATCGGTGAGCACTACAGCAAGTGGCGTGCGATAGAGGCGATGAACAACGGAGCCGTAGCCATCATATCGGGCGGCACCGGCAACCCCTTCTTCACTACCGACACCGGTTCGGCACTGCGCGGAATCGAAGTCGAGGCCGAGGTTATGCTCAAAGGAACCCGCGTCGACGGCATATACACCGCCGACCCCGAGAAGGATCCCACTGCCGAAAAGTTCTCGGAAATAACCTACGATGAAGTCTACACCCGCGGACTAAAGGTGATGGACCTCACCGCTACCGCACTTTGCAAGGAGAATCACCTTCCCATAATCGTGTTCAACATGGACTGCCCGGGCAATCTTGCCAAGGTGCTTGCCGGCGAGCCCATAGGCACACTCGTGTATTAAGAATAAAATCAATAACTACATAAATCATTAAAACTATGACCGACGTAAAGACCTACCTCGACCCCGCCGAGGAAAAAATGGAAATGGCCGTGGCATATCTTGACGAAGCACTTGCCCACATTCGCGCAGGAAAAGCCAATCCCAAAATTCTTGACGGAGTCCGCGTGGAATACTACGGAAGCGCAGCTCCTATTTCCAATGTGGCCAACGTAAGCGTGCCCGATGCCCGCACAATCACCATCACTCCATGGGAAAAATCGATGTTCAAGGAGATTGAGAAAGCCATCATCAATTCCGAACTCGGAATCACACCCGAAAACAACGGCGAGGTAATACGCATCTCAATCCCGCCGCTTACCGAGGAGCGTCGTAAAGCACTCGTGAAGCAGTCGAAAAGCGAGGCTGAAAACGCCAAGGTATCGGTACGTAACGCTCGCCGCGATGCAATCGACGGTCTTAAAAAGGCAGTGAAGCTCGGAATGCCCGAGGATGTCGAGAAGGATGCCGAAGGTTTGGTTCAGAAGCTCCACGACAAGTATCTCAAGAAAATCGATGAGCTTTTCGCCGCCAAGGAAAAAGAAATTCTCACCGTATAACGATTTTTCAATCCTGAACGAGGGCACTGACTTCCACGGGAGTTATTGCCCTCTATCTTTTTTTGAGTACTGCCCAACGATGCTGCTTATTAGCAACTTTTAACTGTCATGGGCGGCATTTCAGCACAAGGCAGTTACTATCTTTGTATCGTAAATCAACAAAAACACTTGACAACAATGAAAACAGGCGACACCATCCCCACTCTCCTCGGAGTCAATGCCCAAGGGCAGGAAGTAAAGTCATCCGACTTTGCCGGAAAGCCCCTGATAATCTATTTCTATCCTAAGGACAACACCCCCGGCTGCACGGCCGAGGCTTGTTCGCTACGCGACGGCTACGACTCATTGCGCAATCTCGGTTACGAGGTGATCGGAGTCAGCAAGGATTCGTCGGCAAGCCATGCAAAGTTTGCCGAAAAATATTCACTCCCCTTTACCCTCATCAGCGACCCGTCGACCGAGCTGAACCAGGCATTCGGAGTGTGGCAGAAAAAGAAAATGGCCGGACGCGAATACATGGGTACCGTGCGCACGACATTCATCACCGATGCCGACCACCGCGTGACCCATATAATCAACAAAGTCGACACCAAAAACGCCGCCGCGCAGATAATGAAGCTGCTCGCCGAAAGCCAACAGTCATAAACCCTTAAAAACGCTCAGCACTACATGGAAAAGCCCAAGAAAGCAACAATAAAGAAAAACGACCCCGCACAGGAAGCCGCAGCCGCCAAGCTCAACGCCCTGTCGCAGGCAATGGAGAAGATAGCCAAAAACTTCGGTCGCGGAGCCATCATGAAGCTCGGCGACGACAATGTGGAGGATGTCGAAGTGATTCCCACCGGCTCGATAGGATTGAACTTCGCCCTCGGTGTGGGAGGATTCCCCCGCGGACGAATCACCGAGATCTACGGCCCCGAATCGTCAGGTAAAACCACGCTCGCAATACACGCAATCGCCGAGGCTCAGAAACGTGGCGGAATAGCCGCAATCATCGATGCCGAACATGCATTTGACCGCTTCTATGCCGAGAAGCTCGGTGTCGATGTCGACAATCTGCTCATTTCACAGCCCGACAACGGAGAGCAGGCTCTCGAAATCACCGAGCAGCTCATTCGTTCCTCGGCAATCGACATAATAGTCATCGACTCGGTTGCAGCACTCACTCCCAAAAGCGAAATCGAAGGCGACATGGGCGACCGCAACATGGGACTCCAGGCCCGATTGATGTCACAGGCCATGCGTAAGCTCACCGGAACCATATCGCGCACCAACACCACCTGTATATTCATCAACCAGCTCCGCGACAAGATAGGCCAGATGTTCGGTCCCTCCGAAACGACTACCGGAGGTAACGCGCTGAAGTTCTACGCATCGGTACGCGTCGACATACGCCCCACCACCACCATCAAGGACGGTGAGGATGTACTCGGACGCCACACACGCGTCAAGATTGTAAAGAACAAGGTGGCTCCCCCATTCAAGCGTGCCGAGTTTGACATCATGTTTGGCGAAGGCATCTCAAAGTCGGGCGAGATAATCGACCTCGGCGTGGAGTATGGCATCATCAACAAGAGCGGTTCATGGTTCAGCTACGGCGACACAAAGATAGCCCAGGGTCGCGATGCCGCAAAGCGTGTGATTGCCGACAATCCCGAACTTGCCGACGAACTTGAAGCCAAGATTATGGAAGCGATGAAGGAAGCCGCCGAGAAAGGCAACAAGTCAGGGAAAGCCAAAATAACCATAAAGACCAAGAAAGAAGAGGCCGCCCCCAAAGCAAAGGAGGCCGATGAACTTGAGCTCGACTTCAATGATGAAGAGTTTCCCGACGACTTCTCTATAGAAGAGGACGCACAGGACGATTAAACGACACTACTTTACTACTACATCATAAGGTCGAAGCATCTATTGATGATGCTTCGACCTTTCTGTATATGTACCGGTCAGTCACCCAATGTGAATCGCAATCCTACGTTTAGATTGAAGTTAAGAGGCCGTTCGCTATAAATTGTTTCAACAGGCGAACCGTTGTCGATATAACAACTTACGCCCGGCTCGGCATAGATGCCTAACGCGCGTGTGATGTTGAACTGCAATCCTGCCGAGGCATTTACCGACCATTGCAGAGGCTTAACCTTTACATCCTCTTTCTCGGATTGTGTAGCGTGATTGTCAAGAATAAAATCCCTTTCTATTTTTCCTGAAACACACTTTTCAGCAAGCACTCCGGCCGAGGCATAGAGGTCAAATGAACGCCAGGACAGCACCCGGTAACGTGCATTTACAGGCACTCCTATATAGTGCAGCTTCTGCTGCCCCGCGATGTAGTGGCTTTCGCTTCCGTACTTCAGGTCGGAGGTTAGAAGCGTGTACAACAGGCCGCTCTCGATTGACAGGCGATCGTTGATGCGATAGGCAAATGAAAGTCCCGTCCTTACCGGCAAACGATGTTTCACTTCATTGGCCACATCTTGTCCCTGATTGAACAGAAGTATACCGAGCATGGGATTATCCTCCCATGACGCCTTGTCGGCACCAAGTACACCGGTGACTTTTCCGGCATATTCAAGGCGGTTATTCGATAAGTTGGGACTACCCGATGTAAACACTCCAAGCGACAAGCGTCCAGAATTTGCATCACAGCGTTTTGTCGCGCTCATACGCCTGTTGTTGTATATCCGGTCGGATTTCTCATCGTTTACCTTCGGAACCGGCCGACCTTCCGGCTTGGATTCGTTAGTCGTTGACTCGCCCTTATCGTTACCGGCAACTTCACCGGAGCTTTCAGGCTTGACCGAATCATAATCATTTCCATATTCCGGTATTATTTCGGTTGACATTTCAACCGGAATATATGATGATTTATGTACTGCCGGTTGTACAGTCGGCGATGAACACAAATCAGGTTCTATATATGTTGATGATAAAAGTTTGTTTTCAGCATTGCCGGAAGAGGTGCCGGCGGCTTGTGTGATTTGGTCGGTAGAGAGGTCGTCGTCATTGCGCGTAATCAGCACAACGGTCGTAACGGCAATAGCGAGCATGGCCGCAATGCGGATGGCTCTTTTTATCCATATAGGCATCACGTGGCGTGACGCTTCAGGCATCGGAGCTGCGACATTGCGTCGCAGGTCGTCCCAAAGGCCGTCAGGCTCGTCGACCTCAAAGCTTGACATTTTGTCATGTATGTGTTTCAGCCATTCCTCTTTCATAGTGGTGCAAATTGTAATTATTTCTGATATTGCTTTATTTTCATGGCAAGCATGGCCTTTGCTCTGAAAAGCTGTGACGCCGAAGTGTTAGCTTTTATATTAAGCATCTCCGATATTTCCTTATGGCTCTTCCCTTCGATTACGAATAGATTGAATATCGTGCGGTACCCGTCGGGAAGTTCCCTGATGAACCGGTATATCACTTCGGCATCCATGTCGTCGAGGCGCGGATCCTCGTAGGGAATTGATGCCTCGGCTTCGGTTATTTCCTGAAAATCTAATCGGCTGTTGCGACGTATGAATCGCAGCGTTTCGTTTATCACGATTTTCGTGAGCCATCCTTTTAAAGAACCTTCGCCCCGATACTCGAATGTATCGATGGCCGAGAATACTTTCATGAAACTTTCCTGCAGAATATCCTTTACATCCTCGGGATTGATGATATAGCGTGAGCACACAGCCGTAAGATAACGAATGTGAAGTTTATAGACAGCTTTCATGGCAGCAGTATCACCTCGGCGGACACCACTTACCAACAATCGTTCGTTGTCGTTAGCATTCACTGTCATTATCTTGAATATCGGCTTAAAGGAGAATAGGCGGGATTCCGATGAGATGGGAATCCCGCCTGCCCACGCTCCAATTATCGGGTTTTCACTTTATTGTTAACGGAGAATTCCCGAATTTTCTTGTACAGGCTTTTACTTGATGTTAATGTCGCTGAGCTGTTCGACAAGCAATTGCGGCTGCTTGCCGTCGCGCATCCTCAGGCTGAACTCCGATGTCTTTTCGCCCGAGAACGACTTCCAACGCAGTTTTATGCTTATAGTGCCGTTAAGCTCGGGAAGGCCGTTGAGATTGAATGCGATGAGTCCGTCGCCCCACTCTCCGTTAGTGTCGCCGTGAGCATTGTGACGCAGTTCAAATTCATGGGGATTTTCGGGATTTACTCCTGTGAGCAGGTTGAGCTCGTGTACTGCCGACGGATTGTTCCAACGTGTGCGCACACGCAGGGTTAAGTATCCGTCCTCGGCAACTGTTACCCAGTCACGCATAATCTCCACGGGGTCGTTACCGAATTTGGAATCATTGATGTCGGTCGTCGGCACAGGGCGCTTCGTGCGTATACTGTCAAGCCAGTTTACGTAGACCTTGCGGAAGCTGCCGCCATTTTCAGGAGCCACGGTTTCCGAGAAATTCACAAGCGCTCTCACTTCTTTCTTGCCATAAGGCGACTTAGCCATATTTACGGGCTGAAGAATAGTGTTGTCATCGAGATGCATGATGAATGATTCGTCGTCAGCCGGTTCTACTGTAACCAAGGCGGTGGGATGATACATGGCCTTATCGTCGTCATCGTCCAAACATGACTGGAATGTTACGGCCAATCCCACAAAAAGAAGCGGAGTGATGAAATGTTTAAATTTATTCATGTCTATTGTATTTGATTGGTTGTTCTATTCATTAAATCACAATGTCCCGGAATTCTTGCATCAAACAGCTATTTTTTTCAACCGAATAATTGCAACCGAATCCCCCAAAGCAGGTTTAATTATTTTTGACAATTATATTCCATTACCATTATGTCCAAATTCGTAACTTTACATTAGTTCAAAAACATTTTATTTGGCATGAAGAAAAAAGGTACATTTGTATTAGCGGCTGCGATATTAATCAGCAGCATGATAAGTTGTGGAGTAAAGAAAAACGACCGGCCGGATGAAGAAATTTCTTCCAACGGCATGGTCCTGGACTCTGTTGAAATCTACGATTCCATAACGGCCAATGGGAGCTGCAAGGCTTTGTGCAAGATAAACGTTATGTACCCCACAGGCGATAACACAGTCGATGACTCGGTGAGAGCCTGGATAGCCGACAGGCTGGCATATTCTTACAAAGACAATTCGACACCTTCATTCACTATAACTAAGGAGATGCAGAACAATGTGCCGGAAATGGCAAAGCTTGCTTGCGACTCGTTACTTAACTCGTCACGCCGCGATTTCAACAGCATGAAGGGATTCAGCATCAACTACACTTTCGACTATTCAATCGACACCGTGTATACTGCACCATCATATATTACCTACTGCTTCAACAGCTACTGCTATCTCGGCGGAGCGCATGGAGGCTCTATGTTCCAGCCCGCGACATTCTCCAAGGCCGACGGAACAATGTTGACATGGGACAACACGATAAAGCGGGACGATGAGCCGGCCGTTATCGCCATGATAAAGCGGGAACTCGCCAAGCAGTTTTTCACGCCTGAAAGCGGATGGACAATGGATGACGGACTGCTCGTAAGCCCCGACTCGATCAAGCTTCCCGTGACACCGCCGCTATTTGATGCCGAAGGGCTGGTGGTGACCTACCAGCAGTATGAAATATCGCCCTACGCTGCGGGAATGCCGTCATGTGTGCTGCCGCTTGACTCAATCGCTTCCAGCCTCACCCCTACCGCCAAGGCCACAGTTATGCCCGACGACGCATCGACCCGATAGCCAGCGACATTAGAGCCGGTTCGACAATAAATGTTAACGGCGGTATTTGCGCATCAGCCACGGCAACATTCGCCACAAATGAATCACGGCGGCTACCGACATAATGATGCCGAGCCAATAGTGCCACAGTCCGAGATTGGGTATCTTCACGGGCGACAACAGCTTGACAAGCCCCGTCAAAAAGACGATTGCAAGCATCACCATCAACACCTGTGAATTGATCACGGTGTAGGGATACTTCACGCTCAAAGCCTTGAATGACTTGATGTAGTTTCCCACATGGACAGCGGTAAGCGCCACCATCACAAAGCCTGTACAGTAATGCAGCATCTTCAACAAGGGACGCGGCTCTATTATTATGCCATGCTTTTTAAGGTGCAGCATTACACCCGTCGTCAGCACCACAACAAAACATAGCACCAACGCGCTGTCAATGATAGTCTTTAAGTTCTTATTCATGACTGAACGTTTACGGTTATTGTCATAACACCCGATTGCCCTGAATTGATTTATGCAGAACATCGGTCGGCCACTTTGTATCTATCGGACGGCCCGAAATTTCTGAAATATAAATAAATGCACTATCTTTGCAAATCGAAATCACATCATTTATTACGACATGTCAATAGATAACATCATAGCACAAGCCGTAGCGCATGCCGTGAAGGCTCTGTACGGAGTCGATGCCGACCCGTCGTCGATAGTGCCGCAAACGACCAAGAAAGAGTTTGAAGGCAATCTCACAATCGTTGTTTTCCCCTGGGTAAAGGCCGCACGCAAGTCGCCTGAAGCAGTAGGAACCGAAATAGGCGACTGGCTCGTGGCAAACGAACCCGCCGTCAATCGATTCAATGTCATCAAGGGATTCCTGAACATCGTAATCGAGCCTACCTACTTCACTTCGATGCTGCGACACATCGAGGAAACCCCCGACTACGGATTCAAGAAAGCCGATGCCGACAGTCCGCTGGTAATGGTTGAGTATTCATCGCCCAACACCAACAAGCCTCTCCATCTCGGCCACATTCGCAACAATCTCCTCGGCTACAGCCTTGCACAGATACTCAAGGCCTGCGGCAACCGTGTCGTAAAAACCAACATCGTCAACGACCGCGGAATCCATATATGCAAGTCCATGCTCGCATGGCGCAAGTGGGGCGAGGGCGCAACCCCCGAATCGACCGGAAAGAAGGGCGACCACCTCATCGGCGACTTCTATGTGCTCTTTGACAAGCACTACAAGGCCGAACTGAAAGAGCTCATGGATAAAGGCATGACTCAGGAAGAGGCCGAAAAGGCATCGCCCCTGATGCTTGAGGCGCGTGAGATGCTGCGCCGCTGGGAGCAGAAGGATCCCGAAATACGTTCATTGTGGGAGATGATGAACAACTGGGTGTATGCCGGATTTGACGAAACCTACAAGCGACTCGGAGTCGACTTCGACAAGATATACTACGAGAGCAACACCTACCTCGAAGGAAAGGACAAAGTGCTCGAAGGTCTTGAAAAAGGCATCATGTATCGCAAGGACGACGGCTCGGTGTGGGCCGACCTTACCGATGCCGGACTCGACCACAAGCTACTTCTGCGCAGCGACGGCACTTCGGTCTACATGACCCAGGACATAGGCACCGCAAAGCTCCGCTACCAGGACTACCCCATCGACAAGATGATATATGTCGTAGGAAATGAGCAGAACTATCACTTCCAGGTGCTATCGCTGCTTCTCGACCGACTCGGCTTCAAGTGGGGAAAGGACCTCGTGCACTTCTCCTACGGAATGGTCGAGCTCCCCGAGGGCAAAATGAAGAGCCGCGAGGGAACAGTGGTCGACGCCGACGACCTGATGGACGAGATGATACAGGGCGCACGCGAAGTATCGGCCGAACGCGGAAAGGGTGACTTCACCCCCGAGGAGGCCGACGAGATAGCCCGCATCGTGGGCATGGGCGCGCTCAAATACTTCCTCCTCAAGGTTGACCCGCGCAAAAACATGACCTTCAATCCCAAGGAGTCGATCGACTTCAACGGCAACACAGGCCCTTTCATCCAGTACACCTACGCACGCATCCGCTCAGTGCTCCGCAAGGCCGCCGAAGCCGGATACACCGCCACTGGCTACGACATGGTCGAGCCCAACGAGAAGGAGATATCGCTCATCCAGCACCTCGCCGACTTCCCCGCAACGGTAGCCGAGGCCGGACGCATCTACTCGCCCGCTCTCATAGCCAACTATGTCTACGATCTCGTGAAGGAGTACAACCAGTTCTATCACGACTACACTATTCTTAACGAGCCCGATGCTGCAGTGCGCGCACTGCGACTCGCTCTGAGCCAATGCGTGGCCGGAGTCGTGCGCAGTGGAATGTCGCTGCTTGGCATCGAAGTCCCCGAAAGAATGTAATTTAACTTATTTAACACCTCTGCGATGCCATTTAATCGCAGTTATGCGTTATCTCTCTATACAACAATTATTATCAATCATGAACAATTACAACCTCAATTCCTACAACAATCAGGCCCTCGACAGTCACGTGTCAAGCGTCATGAAGCGCGTCTACGTTAAAATGTTCCTGGCCATGATTGTAACAGCGTTAGCTGCATGGGCATGCACCGTTATTCCCGGCATAGGCATGTTCCTGGCAACCCACTCATGGGTCTACTGGGGAGTCGCCATCCTTGAGTTGGTGCTCGTGTTTAGCCTCTCGGGGGCCATCAACAAAATGAGTTCAAGCACCGCGTCACTGATATTCTACCTCTATTCACTGCTCAACGGTGTAACGTTTGCGCTCATTTTCATGGCCTATACCCCGGTGTCGATTTTCAAGACATTTGCCATCACGGCAGGCGTATTCGGTGCAATGAGCATCTACGGCTACTTCACCGAGCGTGACCTGACCAAGATAGGCTCATTCCTCACAATGGCCATCATCGGCTTGTTCATAGCCATGATTGTCAATCTCTTCTGGGCCAACTCGACACTTGAATGGATAGTGTCGATAGCCGGTGTGATCATATTCGTAGGCCTCACCGCTTGGGACACCCAGAAAATCAAGCAGTGGGCCGAGAGCGGAATCGGAGCCACCGACGGTCGACTCGCAACCATAGGAGCGCTCACACTCTATCTCGACTTCATCAACCTCTTCTTGTTCCTGTTGAGATTCTTCGGAGCCTCATCACGCGACTAATAGCTCGGGATTGCATCCGCCCCACATCACAGCACCGTTGAGTCCACATGCGGCTCAACGGTGCTGTTGCATTATCGAGCGCGATTTATCATATTTCCATAAACCGCATCATCCATGACCCGCAAAATGGATGAAACGAAAAAAATTACGATTTTTCAGGCGAAACTCTTGCATATATCAAATTACGTGATTAACTTTGCACTCGCAAAACGGCAGAGGCCGCAAGCATAATCTCTAAAAAATATTGGTGCGTTAGTTCAGTTGGTTAGAATACATGCCTGTCACGCATGGGGTCACGGGTTCGAGTCCCGTACGCACCGCAGATAAATATTGAAAATCAATATATTATATAATAACACCCACTTTTACACCACTACTAATGATGTAAAAGTGGGTGTTATTTTTTCTCTAAAAGAATCATCTCATAATACTTATCAAATATCATGCCGATAAGGGACGTCGTCTCAAACGCTTGTGTGTCCCTGTACAACTTGTAGAATTCAGAAAGAAACTTTAGATTTTCAAAAGAGAAAATGTTGGCGAATAGTATGTATAAGTTCTGTTGAGTTCCCCGTATTGAGGTATCATTGATGTTATTTTTATCTCTTTCATAAATTACACTTTTCGTTTTGCTTATTTGTCAAGCAGTTGTGACAATTCTTCCTCCACTCAATGGTAGGCAGGACGATTCCAGATTTCCAGGGATGACTTTGCTTAATTGGTAATCGCTCACTCCGATGGGTTGAGCATAGCCGGTCAAGGCATATTGCACCACCAATTCATCCTTTCCCCTGCACAATAGCAATCCTATCGTTTTGCCATCATTCCCACCCCGCATTTGGTCATCCACCACGTTTATATAGAAATTCAGTAGCCCAGCATATTGGGGTTTGAACGGGGTGGCTTTCAATTCCACCACTATGTAGGTGTGAAGTTTGATGTTGTACAAGATAAGGTCTGCATAGAAATCACTGCTGCCTACTTGAAAATGCTTCTGTCCGGCGACAAAGTCAAATCCATTTCCCATTTCCAGCAGATACTTTGTAATGTGCTCTACCAACAGCTTTTCAATGTCTCTTTCATCTGCAGACTCTTTGGCGTTTACCATGTCGAACATATATGGGGCTTTCAACAGTTCCACATCGCACGATAGCAGTTTTTACAGCATTTCCAGCGGATAGTACGGGAAAATTGGCAATAAGTGAGATTTCTTGGTGAATGTTTTTTCTTTTCGGGATAAATCATCTTGATTGCCTTTGAAATTAGAGATATGACTTTTCCACCCTAGCCTAGTTTCTTTTAGTAGTACCGGATGAAGTGCCCCAACTTCCAGTAATGGAACAGCATTTAGGTATTCGCCGCAACAATCAGTTTGACCTATGCGTACTCTATCTCAAAGCTTATCGCATGGATAAGGACTTCAAAGTCTTTTCTCTCTATGCGCTGGTTATTTTCCATTGTCTTAATACATTGTTATGTAGTACAAAGGTAATCAGAATATATCATAGTCGGTTAAACTTGTTCATCGCATTTACTTTCACATCATCGGCTATGTCTATATAGAGTTCATGGCTTTATAGTCGCTGTATCTAATTTCACCAATAGATATTATTTATTAGACAATCTCCTGTAGGTACTTAGGAAAATAAGTACTGGATATTCATTCAATACTTCAAACTATTTCTTGCCTTTCATTTTCAATAATTCTAATCAACAGTATACCCAAATCAATATAGTCCATTGTATACTCTTCCTCTGGAAGATCTATTGTCACATTTTCCCCTTCCTGAACATTAACTATAAGTTCGGGATAATTATGGGCAATTATTGAAGCTATATCTATAAGTGCCTCCACAAACCAAACACCATTTTTAAAACCAATAGCAGTTCCACAACTTGTAATCAAAATAGGACTACATCCATGATCATCAAGTTGGTAGATTTGATTATTACCTAAACGATTCCAAAGAATATTGGTCATCATCATCCACTCAAGATTATTTTCACTATGCTGTGAGCTATTTAGAATTATCAAATCAAGAGGATTTTTGTCACGATTATCCCATACCCCCATGCCATAGCGAGTATAATCCCTATTTGATTCGAATGGATACTTAGCTACATAGTATTTCCAATCACGAATGGAGAACTCCAGACACTTTTCTTCCGGCGATTTCAGTTCGGCGGGTACTGGCATCTTATCAAGTATTTGCAAGATGCTTTCTTGATTTCTGCGCTGACCATATCTGATATAAAAGTTACTGAGATTCTCTTGTGCAGTAAGAAAGTAACGACGTACGCTATCATCCCCATCTTTTTGCATATAAGGATCATATTGCATATATTCAATCTCAGAATCAAGTTGAGCAATACGGATTTTATCAAAATATTTCAAATAGTTATCAGCAAATACAGTTTCAAATTTATCAAGAAGTCCAAGCAGTTTTGCCGCATCAAGAGGCTCTCCAACTCTGTAATTCTCCACAGTCGTTTCATCAAGACAAAAATCCATGAAAAGGGACAATGAACATTGAAGTATATTATGATTTTCATATCTTATAAGACACTCATAGTCTGCACTATTCAGATAATTCTGTTTCTTATACTCTTCATTCCATGCATTCTGTGTAAACGCAAGTTTATGAACTTCACCGTCAATCATCAGAGCTTCATCTTTATCATAGTAAACGTCGACTCCTTCGTGATCTATAATATATTTTACTTCAGTCAGGAAGCTGGGGAGCTTATCGGTACGGGCATCTACAACACGAACATTGGATGTCATTAGATTATGTATTATTCTCAAACATTTCTTACTCACCTTTTCACTCGTTTCCTTTTTATAAAGCAGATATAGGGCATAGAAATAAACGGTTTCCGGAACAGTCAGGTCGCCAAGCATTGCTAATTCAAATACAGAACTACGTTTACGAGTCCAAAACAGACGTATGCTGTCATCCCGACCAACTACCGAATCAGAGAAATAGAAATATTTAAACCATAATTTATCAAAGCCTTCATTCTTGTGAATTTTGTAGAGCGTATTGAACACGTCAATAACACCTTCAACCCCTTCTTTATCAGAGAGAATATTATTAATAGTCGGTTCTTTCTGACCTAGGGACAGCAGATTTCGGCGATAGAATTCCAGGCGAAATACATTGTTGAAAAGTGTAGAATACTTTTTATCTGCTTCTTGAGTGATATCAAGAGAAACACGTTTGTTTTCAAGTGTCTTATCGGTATAGTCCCATATAATATCTATCCACTCAGTATCCATTTTTTTTGAGAAGATATCTTTTAATTCTTTATCAACGGCATCAATATCTGCCATCATGTTCGATTTGAATATTTCAAATGGTGTGAGCTTCTTCCCGCGCGCATTCATTTTGATGAAAAGATCATCAGTCAACCCAAAATCCTCTAATGAAAGTGTATAAAATTTAATATAACCGCCATCCATTAAACGTTCCCAGAGACAAGGAGTTAGATTATTTACACCTACCTCTGCGCACTTACTCTCAATTTTATAAAGGACATTGAGCATAGATAAAATAGTTGGATCACTATTATATGTACTCAAGTAAAGAGCGTCATCCTCAATCAGATCCTTGATATTATTAATTCCCGGCTTATAGTTTTTGAGTAAGTTCGTACGGATTTTCTTCACTAACTGTAGGCAGAACTCGGTTGCAGATTGACGAGTCTCATATCTGAACCTAGTCAAGATATCCACTTTCTCTTGGGGGATCACGTTCCCTTGCTCGTCTCTAAGTAGAGATGCATAAAAGTGAAGGAGAAACAGAGTTGTCAAACGTTGTTGCCCGTCAAGTGGAATCAAACCACCAATAACTTTGTTTTTACGAACATATGATCCTCCATATATAAAATCAAGGATGTTCGTATTCTTGTTTTTAATAGCTTGCAATATTCCTCCAAGCATATCATTCAACAGTTCAGCAACTTTCTCTTCTTGCCTTCCATAAGCATAGTCGCGTTGAACTTTCGGGATGATAATGGTATTCTCATCAATTAGTAATTGATGAAACGTTGTGAGTTTACCTATATTATTCATACTTATTTTCTTCGTTTAATTCTACATTATCTGTTGTTTCTTCCTTATCGGGGTTAGTAGCGTTGAGGACATTTTCCAATATTTTTTCTATAGCATCGAGATAATTTTTCCTATCCTCTTCGCTCCAATAAAATGATTGTTGAACGCTAAAATCTTCCTTGTCTTTGTTATAATACTTCAAGAAAACAAGCCGGGTACAATATGGAATATATTCACCCTCTGCATCCTTTTTCATAATAAGTTGACGTTTAACCTCAAATACAGAATTTCCAATCGATGTATTCATAGTTCCACTAAGTAAAGTCATATTAGATATATTGTGTACTTCTGGTGATCCCCCTTCTGCTTTAGCCATTCTATCAAAGTAAGCATTCACGCTATCAAAACATTTTGTAAAATCATTAAATACAAAGGTGTTGGTTTTTACAATATTTCTCTTTTCTTCCAACATTTCAATCAACTTTCCAGGGTCGAATGGGTCATCATTCTTGAAACGTTTCTGCAAGTGCTTTAAAGCTTTCACATTTTCATCTATCCACTCTATCCATTTTTGCTTATCCGTTCGATCAATACGCTCTGAGTTTTGGGCGTGGATATGCTCCAAAGTCCAATTGGTAGCTTTATAAAGTCCAAATGGGAACTTATCCTGTGTAGTGGCTATACGCGTAGACTCTACATTAAAAAAGAAAAGCAAACGGCAAAGTTCGTTTCGATTTTCATCGTAGTTGTAGCTATACACATTAGTATTTATGTTACGGTCAGTTAAATGTAATCTGATGAGCCAATCAAGGCTCTTGTTAAATTTCGTCTTTGTCAGTTTTGCTGACTTATCGAGCAAATCCACCAATACATTATTATCAGTTTCAGCAATTAAGTATCCAATTTTATGGTAATAGTTACGATCCGTATACCAAGAAAGAAGTGTAGCAAAATAACTCTCTACTTTCAACCACAAATGCCATAAGCCTTCTACATCATTTTTTTCTCGCACCATCTCTTCGAAACGTAGAAAAGTGGTGAGTTCGTCTTTATCATTAGATTTCTTCTTCGAAATTAAGTCAAAGAGATACTCAATACGGCTACTATAATCTTTATCAGAAGCGTCTTTCTTGACAAAAGCCCAAAAATTAGGTTGACGCAGTTGTTTCTCTATGATATCCCACTGTTCTATGATATGAGCCTGCTTACGAGCCTGCTCACGTTCTATAACGATATTCTGGACCTCTTCAGGATAACCACTTATCAAACCCTCTTCATATTCGTAAACAGCAGAATCAGAAAGAAACATAGCGCGAATAAGTTCAGCGTTATTGAGCGAAACTTTTTTGTCATTCAGACGCTTAAAGGTTTCATTAGGATCACTCCCATCACGTAGTTCATACCATATAATTTGCACTGACTTTTTGTCTTCAAGCCCTCTGGGATGAGTGAAGTTCTCGTAAAAAGAACCTTTGAAATAACGCAATCCGTTACCTCTTGCTTCTCCTTCCTTAAACCAATTCATTATACAGTTTGCAGCTTCAAGAATATGCCAGGAATCAATATCCAGATTATCTTGACACTCTGCATCAATTCGATAGTCATCTTCGTTATTACGCCGAAGTTTTTCAAAAAAGCAGCCCAGTTCCGGACGTGTTTTGTATTTCAATGTAAACTGCTCTTTGTTATCACGATCCATCAAATGGGCCATAGTAAAGATGATACGAATAGTAGTTAAACGCTGCTGTCCATCGATGACCTCATACCATCGGTTGTTATCAGTTTTCGAAATCAAACCGTATTTGTTCTTATCTTCATCCTTAGTTATTTCTTTTACCACTATGGGTTGAAGACAATAGAACTGCCCTTTGCCTCTATCAAAGAATGCACAAAGATCATCAAGTAATTGTTCGACTTGACGTGTCCCCCAACGGTATCCACGTTGATAGTCGGGAATAAAGAAATTCTTGTTACAAAGCTCAGGTAACGCCCAAAGTTCAAGGATGTTTTCTGATCTTACTTCATTGACAATTGATGTATCATTACATTCATTCATATCTTATGTATCATACTAAAAGATTAATAATTAGGGTTGTATGCATTATTGATTTTTGAGGCATTAGAAATACTCAAGATTACAATATTCAATCATTGTATCCACAATTATGCGATATTCGTAAAAAACTTCGACATAAGCAAATAGTATATAAGAAAAATTGTCAATACAAAAAAAATATTTCAAGATATAGAATATTTTAATACCTTACACAAACCAAAGAGAAAAATAAATTTATTTCTATCATACTACAAAATCTTATATCTATTATCTATATTTGTAGGTAGATAATATCATATTTAAAAATTAAAAGCTATGCCATTATATAAAAACACCTCTGCACAGTTGGTCAGCATCAAAGAAAAGCCCTTTAAACTGGAACGTGAAATACAAAAAATATTCGAAAACAATTTATTTACCATTATGGGAATAGAATTAGTAAAATCCGAATTTACAATCAAGAACAAGCGTATCGATAGTTTAGGATTTGATCCACAAACTAAAGCTTTTGTCATCATCGAATATAAACGAGAACGCAATAGTAGCGTAGTAGACCAAGGATTCACATACCTCAGTTTAATGCTACAAAACAAAGCTGACTTTATATTGGAATATAATGAAAATAATCAAAAGATTTTAAAAAGAAACGATGTAGACTGGTCACAATCTCGTGTAGCTTTTGTTTCACCAAGCTTTACAGACAATCAGAAAGAGGCCGTTAATTTCAGAGATTTAGCGATTGAACTTTGGGAAATAAAACGTTATGAAGGTGAACTGATTTCTATCAATCCCATTCGTAAAACAAATGCAGCAGAAAGTATCAAACCCATTATGCAGAAAAACACTGAATTCAAACAGGTAGCGGATGAAATCAAAGTCTACACAGAAGAAAACCTATTACAGGGGAAATCGGATGATATCGTGGAACTATATGAAAAATACAAGAATGCAATTTTAAATCTTTCGGCAGATATTGAAGTTAAACCACAAAAGTGGTATATCTCTTTTAAGAAAGGGAATAGCATTATTTGTGCCATTGAAATTCAGAAAAGCAATCTGAAGCTATATATAAATGTAACCAAAGGCAATTTGGATGATGGCAAACATCTCACAAGAGATGTTTCAAACCTAGGGCACCTAGGAAGTGGAGATTATGAGCTGAAGATAAATGATGATGCCAATCTTGAATATATATTAAGTTTAGTGAAACAAGCCATTATAGAGGTATAATTTACTCAACGCCATGGCGGATCAAAAAGATGAATTATAGTCGTTTTAACAGAAGTCATAATGGACGCTATGTGAAATCGAAGGAATCATTTCGGAACAACTTATCGCAAAAAAAATATCTGAACTAATTTAAAAAAAAGAATCTGAAGGGAACTGTTCTTATAATGTAAAAGACAAAACGGTGAGATAAAATAAAAAAGATATCCATACGAACCGAACAGACTACGCGATTCTATTGAATGTGCCCGATACGGTTATAGCCTATTGAGAGCCGGTCATAGACTTGGGGAAATACATATAACTCGAAAAAAATACATTTTTTTTGCTCACTCCTGAACAAAATGATTTCTTCTGCGTTTATAATTATGCAAATCGGCCTGAAGCGCTTTATGCCTATGGGAATATCCATAATAGTCGCACCGTATGCCTCCCCGGCATAGACAGGTAAGATTGCATAGTAGTTTTGTCGTGTTTTATTTTGTGTTTGTGTTGTGACGGTGCTGCGATGTGAATCGAAGTACCGTTTTTTTGTACCTACCTCTCAGAAGCTAAAAGATTTACCATAAAAGAAGCAGAATACAGGGTAACGGGTTAAATGTTCCGATGGACGAATTGTCCGTCGATCCAGAACGTGGCATGCTCAGAACGGAACTTCAGTAAAACGTATTCCGGATCAGTCGGTCCCTTTGGGAAATGGGCGATAAACCAGTCTTGCCAATACTTCTGTTTGAGTCCGGCATCTGTCACTACCTCTATTTCACCGGTCAGGGCAACGCTATTCCCTTGTTCGTAGAAACAAAGACCCGCTTTCGGGTTGCTCCGGAAATCTTTCGTTTTCACAGAATGTTCCCCGGTTGCCATCCAAATCTCAGAAATACCTTCCGAAGCAATCTTACTCAAAGGGACAGGACGGGGATATCCCTCTTGATTGACCGAACTGAGTATTACCGTTTCACAACCTTGCAGCAAATCTGCTGCTCTTTCGTTTAATGATTTCATTGTATATTATATTGAGATTGATAATCCCTGCAAATATAAGCTTGCCCACCTAGCCCGGCGTTGTAAAAAAACGACTTTTTACAGAATAAGAAACAGACTAAATTTCTTACAGACATAGTTTATTTTACACTCGCGATACAATGCCTGTACCCGAAACCAAATCCGAAACGCTTTTCTAAAGGCGATTTCCTTTATCACCCAACCGGTATTTTATTTCTCAATATACGTCAGCAGCCCCTCTTGCGGCAAGGTCGGAGAAAGGAATGATTCTGCCGTACCGCCGGAGAGCGTCTTGACCTCTTTCAAGAAGTGCGAAACATCGTAATATCCGGCATTCACCGCTACCGAGAGCAGGTTATTTGCCTCCGTCGTATTTTTCAGCAGATCGATCGCCTGCCTGAACTTCACAATCCGACTGTATTCTTTAGGGGTGAATCCGGTAAACAGCTTGAACCGCCGTTCCAGATGCCGTTGACACAAACAGGTATCTTCTGCCAGCAAACGGATCTCCCGCTGACCGTGGTACAAATGAATGTGGTTTACCGCAAAAACAATCTGTTTGTCCACTACATCGTGCTTGTGCATCGACCGCACCAGTACTGTCTCAATACACTGAATCCTACTCCGCAAATCCGGAAGCTCGTAGAGTCGTTCCGTAAACGAATCATCGAACAACTTGATCCCTAAGTCGGCACTACTGATTCGCTGACCGCCCAACTCCTGCACGGGCAAGTCCATGAATCGGAATAATCCGCAAGGATGAAAACGAATACCAACCATGTGAACCGTTTCGGTATACGCGACCAACTCCGAATAGCGTTTCATCGGTCCCACGAAAAACGAACGGCAAGACGGCATGATCCGCCCTTCGTTGCCTACGGGTTGTGTTATCCCGCCCAAAGCGAAAATCAAATCGGTACACCCGTCCGGCAGGACATTGATGCGCATCCCATACTCAGGACTTCCTTTGAACTCCCAAATTTTATCGACGTAAGGAGCCAGTAGTCCACAAGGTTGATATTCTCTATACATACTTCAATTTCGGGCAAATATAGTGAGAATCACTCACACCTGCTATTTATCCGAATACAAACCGATATGGTTGCCTTCGCTATCGGCAAAAACAGCGAAATGTCCCCTGCCTTCAGCGTCAATCTCCGTCTCGGGGGTAATGACTTTCCCACCTTTCTGCAGGACACGTTCCAGCGACTTGCCGATCTCTTCGCAATAGAAATGAATCAGCGTTCCCCGCTCAGAAGGCAGAAAATCGGGTGCCCACGAAACCGCTCCCACCGCTTCGCCCTGCTCCATGAAGCAGGCCATCTTCTCCTCTTCATACTCCGAGACCGCCAATTTGATGTCCAACACTGTTTCATAAAATCCTACCGCCCGGTGGAAATCTGCCGCCGGAATCTCAAAAAACGCAATAAACTTTTCCATATTCTTTATATTAATAAGATGAATACTGTATGCCGGAAGTCACGTCTCCCAAGCACACCGCAAAAGTAGGGCAAAGCATCCGCCCCGGATAGTAGAAAACAGACATCATTCCTCCACAAAGAAATAATCGGAATAAGGAGCGCAAACAGCCAGATATTCCGCCGGAGTATATCCCGAAAAGAATTTGAACTCCTTAATCATGTGCGATTGGTCGAAGAAACCACATTCGTAGGCCAGTTGCGCAAACGAAATGCCCGGCTGGCATTGTAGAGTATACAACGCCCGCTGTATCCGCACAATGCGCAGAAACTCCTTGGGAGTAGCGCCTACATACTCCGCAAACACCCGCCCAAACTGCTTATTGCTCAGGCAGGCTACGTCTGCCAGTTGTGCCGTACGAATGTGCGGATGGAGGTTCACCGCCTCCAAAACGGTCGAAACCCGCTTCAGGTTATATTCGGGAAAAGCATAGAGACGGCTTAACAGAAACTCTTCTATCAGACGGATACACGCTACCCGATCCGGCATATCGGCTATCCGCCTGCCCAGATCAACCAACAGAGGATCGCCCGTCTCTTCGGTATTTACATTCATCCCACGAAACTCGCTGACAGGCATATGGAGAAAAGCTTTTGCGGCAAAAGGCTGAAAAACGACTACGATCATCTCCAGCATCCCCGTAGACTCGACATCGGAATAGCCGAACGCCTGCCCGCTGATGAAAGAAGAGGGTTGCAACCGACCTTCGGTCAGCGAAAACAGTTGGCGCCCCCGGTGAAAGACCATTTGGACGCACCCCACGGGCAGCGTCCGTTCGGATACCGGTGCAAGCGCATCGTCGCTCAACACCCAGTAATGCCGGACATAAGGAACGAGTGCCGCTGTGGGCTTTATGACTCTGAATGATTGCATAGACTACAAATATATTGTTTTTTGGATCATCCCGGCAAAGATAAGGGACGGGAAAAAGAAGGGATAGGAAAAAAGAGACAAAGGAAAGCAAGAATGGACAAACGCAGCTGATATTTAGAACGTACTTTTGTCCGCCAAGCCGACAGACATGAGTATTTAAGAAGGTTAGACTTACAGATAATAAGCAACACAACTTTATTTGTTTATTATAAACCTCTTTTCGAAAAGAATCATATCTTTGTGCAGCTATAACTTTTAAATAAATTCTTTCGCCCATGATAGAAGCTCCCGAAGCCCGCCTACTGTGCGAGCAACTGAACAAGACCGTATGCGGCAAACGAATCACGGATGTGTTCGCTCAATACACACCACATAAATTTGCCTGGTTTTATGGTAAACCGGAAGAGTGTGCCGAACGCCTGGTTGGCAAGACCATTGACAGAGCCTGTCCACAAGGCGGAATGGTCGAACTAACGGCGGGAGACACGATGTTGGTTTTGACAGACGGGGTCAATCTTCGTTATTTCGAACCGGGAGCGAAGTTACCCTCCAAACATCAGCTGTTAGTAGCATTCGATGACGAAAGTTGCCTGTTAGCATCTGTACGGATGTACGGAGCACTGTTGTGCTTTACCCAAGGACATTTTGACGCACCGTTGGCCGCTTACTACGAAACGGCCAGAACAAAGCCACAAGTGATGACAGACGCCTTTGACAAGGAGTACTTTCTTGGATTGGTAAATGCGCCGGAAGCACAGAAGAAATCGGCAAAAGCTTTTCTGGCCACGGAACAGACAATTCCCGGACTGGGCAACGGAGTGTTGCAAGACATCCTGTACCATGCGCATATCCATCCCAAAACAAAGATCGACAAACTGGGCGCAAAGGAAAAGGAGAAAATGTACGAACAAGTGAAAGAGACACTACAAGATATCTACCACCTGGGCGGACGAAGCACCGAAACCGATTTATTCGGAGTTCCCGGCCAGTACGTAGCCTCCCTGTCAAAAGATACAGCGGGACATGTGTGCCCGAAATGTGGTGAAACCATTGTGAAAGAGAACTATCTGGGAGGAAGCATTTATTATTGCAGGGGATGCCAAGTAATGAAATAAACCCCTTCCTCATACAACTTTCAAACTATAAAAGCAGTTGAAATAACTCTTTTTAATATAACTATAAAAACAAAAGAATAATGAAACAAGAAGTATTATTTATCATTCTCAACGAATATGCCGATTGGGAAAGTGCTTTCGTAGCAGCATCCCTTCATTCCGGTCTGATGCCGGGCAGTGAAATCAAGTACATAGTCAAAACAGTAGCCCCCACTTTAGATGCGGTCTGCTCTTTGGGTGGTTTCCGTACTCTGCCGGACTACAGTTTCGACAACCTTCCTTCCGATTATGCCGCCTTGGTCCTAATTGGTGGTATGCAATGGCAGTCTGCCGAAGCAGAACGTGTATTTCCCATCGTGCAGGATGCTTTCGAAAAAGGGAAAGTGATTGGCGGCATCTGTAACGCTGCTTCATTTTTGTGCGCCCATGGTTTCCTGAACAAGGTTAAACATACCGGAAACACCCTTGCCGTGCTCAAACAATGGGGCGGGGAACGATATACCAACGAGGATGGTTACCTGGAAAAGCAAGCTGTCGGCGATAAGAACATAGTTACGGCAAATGGCACCGGTTATCTGGAATTCACCCGTGAGCTGCTATTAGCATTGAAAGCCGATACGCAGGAAAAGATAGAAGCATTTTATGATTTCAGTAAAAATGGACTTGTGAGATAGCTACATATTCATCAAGCATACGGGACAACATGAAAAAAGGATTCACCATACTTCTATTTTTATTCTCGCTAGCAGAAGTATATGCACAAACGGAATTCACGACTTGTCTGTTTGACTCAAGCCGGAACCGGATAGTGCCGGTAGCTATTTATCAACCGCGAAAAGAAACCTCCAAAACAAGAGTCATTATATTCAACCATGGATATGACGGAAACAAGAACGATAAATCGAACCGGAGTTATTCATATCTGACTCGTTTTTTGGCAGAAAAAGGATATTATGTGATAAGTATCCAACACGAATTGTCCGATGATCCTCTTCTGGCTATGGAAGGAAATTTTATGGAAACCCGTATGCCTAACTGGAAAAGAGGAGAAGAAAATATTCTCTTTACGATCCGGGAGTTTAAGAAACTAAAACCAAATCTGCAATGGGAGAAACTTTGTGTGATAGGTCATTCAAACGGAGGTGATATAACCATGCTCACCGCAACGGATCATCCGGAACTGATAATGAAAGCTATCTCAATGGACCACCGGAGAATGATAATCCCAAGAACACAAAAGCCACGGATATACACGTTGAGAGGGTGCGATTATGATGCTGATCCGGATGTAGTCCCAACCAGCGAGGAGCAAAAGAAATTTCGAATAGAAGTTGTGCGACTGGATGGAGTTACACACAGTAACATGGGAGAAAACGGATCGGCAGAACAACACGATCTTATTAACCGACATATATATATATTCTTAAATAACTAATTAATTTTCATAACATTATATAATATACCATGACGTACCATGAGACAATAAAACCCATAATCATAAGAAATCAGATCTATGAAGCAACAAGAAACTAATCCAGACAGCCTAATTGAAAACTATCTTCCGGCAGATTATTATGACTCCTTTTCAAAAGAGTTGCATAATAAGAATGCAATCTCCACTGACGAGTTTGCAGATATAGTTTTTAACCAACTACCCTCCTGGATTATCCGGCTTCTAAAAGTAAGAAATTGTATAATCAAGCCTTTTGGACTCAATACAAACAGACGAATCACGGATATGGAGTGTGAAAGAAATCAACACGAAATAATCTTTGGCATGTCCGATAAACACTTGACTTTTTACGTATCCCTTTGGTGTAAGGTTTCCGAAGCCAACAGCCAAACTTTACGAATCACCACGATAGTCAAATACCACAACCGTTTGGGAAAACTCTACTTTTTCGTGGTTCGTCCTTTCCATAAAGTTATTATTCGATCATTATTGGAGAGAGTAGAAAAAAGGTATAAACTTATATCTCTGGAGAGAGAAGCGTCTTGATATCACGTAATTAAACATACTTTTTTATTGTTCTGAAATCTTTTTTACTACCGGTTTATCCGCTTCCGCCCAGTCCAATGTTACCATCTCCCCAGGAAAGAGCCACTGTGCGGCAATATGTTCTTTCAATACATATTGCTCCCCGATAGGATGACATAGAAAAGCGTGCATCGTTATTTCGAAATCAGGATAGATGTGATGGACTGTCAAAAGCTTCTCTCCCACTTCAATAGTATAATCCATTTCTTCCATAATTTCTCTTTGAAGTGCTTCCTGCAAAGATTCACCTTTCTCCACTTTTCCACCCGGAAATTCGTACCTGAAAGAAGTATATGAAAATTTAGTTCGTCCCCGTTGTACACAAAGATATTTTCCTCCAGATCTGATAACGGCTGCTACGACTTCTATACTTTTCATAATGACTGCGGTATTGGGTTTCGAAGATAATGGATGCAAAAATAATAAAAGGAAAAGAAAATGAAAAGCGATAAAAGATAGATCCCAATTCTTTTTCTTACCTTTGTGTGTTGTGGAGACATAAATCCGACAACTATAAAGCCGCAAATGACCGAAATACTGAAAAACAAAAATCAGCTTATAGAATGAATACTCCCCTCCAACCCTACAGAATAGGCAACAGTACACTTCTATCGAACAGGAAAACCACCGCTTTCCTATGCTCCCGACAAGTTCCTGAGAATAAAATACCACCCATTTATAATTGGATAAATCAATTATCTCCGGAAAAAGACTGTATCCTATGCGGTAATCATTCAAGGATGGAACAAGAGGTCTTCAATATACTATTGGAAAAGAAAATACCAGTCATTTTGGCATTGGCTGAAGGCATGAAAAAAGAATGGGACAATAAGGTTAAGTTAGCACTCGAAGAAAACAGAATGCTTATCGTAACAACTTGCGACGACAAAATACATAGGATCAATCATCAATCGGCTTATGACCGGAATGAAACGATTCTCTCACTCGCTGACGATATCATAATCGGCTACTGCACACCCGGAGGAAATATTGATAGACAAACTAAAGGAAAGACCAATATCACGTACTTACAAAAATCGGATTATCTATCAACAGAATTAATATTCACGGATAAAGTGGCTGACAGTGATGTAATGATCTATAGAACATCGACTAAGAAAGGGAAGATTTTCTTAGATATCAAACAAGAATCAAGTGGACAAGAATATCTGAAAATCACCCAAAGTAAACCTCAGGGAAATAGCGCTTTCCACAGAGAGACCATTTTTATAGACAAGAATGAAGTGCTCCAATTCAAAGAAGAATTGGAGAAAGTTATTGATTATTGGAAGATATCTACCATTAAAAAGAATCAGACTCCTATATGATGACATTAAACGATTTTGAGAACTACGTCCCCTGTAAAATATGGGCACGGGGAGAAGAATATTACGAATGTGATGCTGTAAAAGATCTGGAAGAAACAGAACCGGGAGAATGGATAGCCACTGTAGAGGGGACGGAAGATTATGAAGTGGAAATCTCACTGGAAGGGAAAAAAATAATTCATTGGTCTTGCGACTGTCCTTACGAAGGAGATATATGCAAACATGTGGTAGCTACAGTATTAGCCATCCGCAACAATCGGTCCGGACAAAAACGTTTTTTATCCGCCCGGGAAGCTAAGTTGATGGAAAAACAACAAGCAACTCTAAAGGATAAAAAGGTAGAAGATATTTTGGCCTTTGTACCTTCCGACCAGCTATCGGATTTCGTACTGGAGTATGCTTCCAGACATACGGAATGTAAACAGGCACTTTTGGAGAAATTCCTTCCAAAGCCTCAAGCTAATGGTAAATCCCCTAAAAACTACGGGAACGACATCCGGAAATGTTTTAATGATTCGTATGTTGAAACCAAAGGCAGATATGGGGGATATTATGAACCGACAATGGATTGGAATAAAGTGGGCTGTGAGTTGAACAAATATCTGAAAAAGGCTAAACTGCTTGTTGAACAACACTGTTTTGAAGATGCTGCTGCAATCGCAACCGGTATACTCCGGGCTATCGGCGAAAATTACATAGAAGAGGACTTGGTATACCATAATGAATTTGAGGCAAACTTCTATTGCGAATGCTCTGGCGAACTGTTATTGGAAATAATCTATCGTCCCGAAATAACCGGCTCACAGAAGATAATGATCCTGAATGAAGTAAGGCAAATAGAAAAGCTTGACACTTACAGGGAGTATGACGTGTATGATATTGATCTGTTACTGAGTCAGATAACGATAGCGACACAAACCCAGGAAGAGGCTTTAACGTATATAAACCAATTGATAGAGGAAAGGAAATCAAGCTGGGAGCTTTATAAGCTTATTGAAAAGAAAATTAATATATTACGTTCGCTTCGCCGGGAAGAAGAGGTGCAGGCAACCATTGATACGTATCTTTATCTGCCGGAGATCAGGAAGCATGAAGTGCAGCGGTTCATAGCAAACCGGCAATACGATTCAGCTATTCTACTGTTGGACGAAGGCATCCGTATCGCCCAAAAGAACCGGTATTTAGGAACCATACGGGATTGGCTGGAACAAAAATTATCCATTTATGAAGAAACGAATCAAACAGTAAACATCATAGACTTATGCCAGCAACTGTTTATCAGTGGAAATGGTGATATAACCTATTATCATAAATTGAAGAAATTAATCGCTACGAATGAATGGAAAAAGTTTCTATCCGGATTGATGAAACAAATAACATTCTCCGGACATGGCTATAGCGGGCAATGTAATAAAATGGATATCTATGTGGAAGAAAAGGACTATGAAAACCTTTTAAAAATGTTGTCGGATCATCACAGTTCTCTGGATATGCTGATGCACTATTCCCACCATTTAGATAACAATTATTCTACTGAAATCATGCAGCTCTTCACGGAGCAAATCAATCGGTATGCCGAAATGAACATAGGTAGAAATCACTATGAATATATAGAGCAGGTATTGAAAGAAATGAAAAAGCTGAAAGATGGGAAGAAAACAGTAGAAGACATTGTAAAAAAGTTCAGAATCGCCTATAAAAAACGTCCTGCCATGATGGAAACACTAAGTAAATTCTGACAAGAGGAGACAGATTGCCGTCCCCACCTGCAATACCCCAATTACCGGTATACCATATTTAAATTTAAGATGTCGTGTCTTATGCCGAAACGTATATATCCCTGCCCATGCACCTAACGAACCCCCGCTACGGCTATTCCCAACAGGTGGACTTCGGGAGTACGCCATCGTTTTAGGGATGCGTTCCGTTCATCGATACCATACATAACAAAAGAAACGGTATTCACGATTACCAGATATAAGATAAGTAACTCCAACGGCTGTCTCTTTTTAATTTGCCTGCAAAGATACATATTTTTAATCAGGCCCGATTTGCCGGCCGGAAGATTCTCCGTATCTTTGCCACATGGCAGAGAGAAACGAATTACATAAAAGGAACAGGCATAACGGACAGTACGATTTTTCAAGACTGACGGAGGAATACCCACCGTTAAAAAAGTTCATCGTACTGAACGCTTATGGAACAACAAGCATCGATTTCTTTAATCCCCGGGCAGTAAAGGCACTCAACAAAGCCCTCTTGATAAGTTGCTACGGCATACGATACTGGGATATTCCCAAGAATTATCTGTGCCCACCCATTCCCGGGAGAGCAGACTATATCCATTACATAGCAGATTTGATTCAGCCGGATATATCCGATGAATCGACAGGGTTGAAAACAGCTGTCCCAAACACCCGTCAATACAGGTGCCTGGATATCGGTGTAGGTGCCAACTGCATCTACCCCATTATCGGTCAAACGGAATATGGATGGACTTTCGTCGGTTCCGATATCGATCCGGTTTCCATTGACAATGCACGAAAGATCGTAACTTGTAATCCGGCATTGGCTCACAAAATAGAACTTCGGCTACAACGGGATAGCCGGAAAATATTTGAAGGAATCATTGCTCCGAATGAATATTTCGACGCAACTCTCTGTAATCCTCCCTTCCACAGTTCCAAAGAAGAAGCAGAAGACGGTACGCTACGCAAACTCAGCAGCCTGAAAGGTAAGAAAGTAACCAAAGCCCGGCTCAACTTCGGAGGCAATGCCAACGAACTCTGGTGTGAGGGCGGTGAACTTCGATTTCTGCTGACTATGATCGAAGAAAGTCGCAACTACCGGAAAAATTGCGGATGGTTCACCAGTCTGGTATCAAAAGAAAAGAACCTGGGTAAACTGACCGCCAAGCTGAAATCGACCGATATAGCCGAACATAGAATCATTGAGATGCACCAGGGTACTAAAACCAGCCGGATCCTGGCATGGAGATTTTGAGAAAGATAGGGTTATCAAATCAGCAAGTATCGACTCAAATCCTTTAGGGAGACGATCTTCACAAGAGAGCGACTGCCATCTAAAGATATCATTGACATTGAGCTGTTTATCAAAGCAAACAAGCAAGTTCCGGAAAGCATGTTTTAACATAGTATTAAAACTTGTTTTCTATAAACAAAAGATTTGTTCTTTGACTGTAGAAAACTAATTCTTTATTTATAAACCATCAAAACCATATATTCAGAATTAACATTGTTAACAGGAAAACAATACACCATTATGAACCTATTAATCATCAGTAACGCCGATAGCTGCCGCAACCGAATCGCACAAGCACTTCTTTCTTCGTTCGGAAAAGGCATGAAAGTATATTCTGCAGGGACAATGCCCGCAGCAGAGATTCATCCGTTGGTCCTGAAACTAATAAAGGAAACAGGTATCGAACCGAACACACAACCTCCCCACTCCATCCGTGAATACACCAACGAAAACTGGGACCATATCATCGTACTTTCCGGTACGGCCGATGATATACGCAATCTCTTCCGGAAGGAGGTAAAACACTGGTATCATCTTCCCTTTGAAGACTTGTTCTCCACAGCGGCACCAAGCGAAGCGGAACTGTGGGATCGCCTGATACGCCTGAAAGAAGATATACAAAGAAAAATGTACGCACTATACCGGGACGATCTGAGAGAGCAATTACTACCGCGCTGTAGCTGCGGAGCCAATGATTTTTGCAGATGTGAGTGAGGGAATTATTCCCTCACTTCCTGCTTTATCAGCCGTGTCACACTTGTGATGTTCCGCTTATCCTTGTTCAGAATATAAGTATATTTATAATCGCTTGCCCGATAAGAGGTAGGCGAACTATTCACCAGGATAATATTCCGGTTATTGGCAAAGTCCAGAATCCCCTTAATATTATTAGGGTGAAGTTTTCCGATTTCATCCATCATACAGTGCAACTTAAAGTCGTTGAACTGATGCGATGCTTTCTCCTTAAACACATTTAGTAACATGATATTAATCATGGCCTTCACCAGGATATCCGTTCCGTCGGAACCCACGTTTGCCAGTTTCTCCACCCATCCGCTATCGTTGTCGTTCTCCACAATACGGAACTGGAGTTCGAAGGTATCGGAAAGGGTAAGTTCTTTTTCTTTATTCAATGCCAGTTCTTTCACCAATGACTGCAATAAACTTACCGCCTGCCGATTCCGTTCTACAAAATCCTCTTGTCCGAACAGGCTGAACATGCCCGGGGCACCCGGCTGATTCCGGTCGCAGAACTCTTTGATCGTGACAAAATGTTGCATGATACGATTACCGCTCGGCACAATCTGCAAGGCTATACTCTTGATAACTCCGGCAAAGTTGCGTTCCACAAAGTCACTGTTGATATCGCTGATGGTCTTACGAATCAGTCCCTCTTTTGAAAGCATGTCCGTCGTTTCTTTTCCAATCCGATGAATCAAGTCGGTGTATGCCTCGTTTGAACGACGTTCAAAATCAATAATCTTATCATTATCAATAAATTCTTTCAGATCGGCGGCAAAAGTCATAAACTCTTCCCGCTTCGTAAGCCGCGTACGGAAATTGAACGTATTCTGCTCGGAGAAATTACCGGAAAACCGACCGACGGCCTCCCTGAAGTCTTTTTCCTCTTCAATCTGCCGGTAATGGTTTTGAGTCAGTTCCTCAATCACCTTCTTACAGCGCTTGGCATTCTCTGTTTCCACCCCCGTTTGTAACACAGGCGGACAGATATTGAGCGTTTTGAAGTTCTCCGTTTCCCGAATATCCTCGTCCAAATGTTTCAGGCGGGTGTTTGTCTCAGCCAGCTGCTTGTTCAGTCCCGTTACTTTCAGATTCAATTCTTCCTCTTTCAAACGGAACTTTTCTTTCTCGCCTTCCAGTTCTTTCTCGGCCAACTGCTTTTCGTTTCTGAATTCGTCCATCCGGTCAAAGAATTCTCTCTTGTCCTTCTCGTAATCGTAGACCAGACGACGATGTTGGTCAATAAACACCAGCTCCTGTTCCGTACGGGCCACTTCATTACGCAAAGCAGTGATACGCTCCGTATCCACTCCTTTCCCGGAGAGTTCGTGCAGCAAGTCTTTGTCCATGGTTGCCAGCAGTTCATCGGTTTTCTGCCTTTCGGAAGCAATGGACAGGTGAATTTCTTCTTGTTTGTTACGGATCAGGGCATCCTCTTCTTGCATTCTCTGGTTACGTTCCTTCTCCTTTTGACGTACACGAGTTTCGAGCAGATGATTGAACTGTTCCAATTCCGCCACTGTCCCCTGCAGGCTACGGGTAGCCTCGGCCAACTGTTTATCCAATTGTTCCAGCAGGACACGCTTCTCCTCCCCTGCCTTCTGTTCCCACCTGATTTCATCCGCTTTCAGGAGCCGGATACGCTTATCGTTCTGTTCCATACAATAAGTGGATTGAGCCACGTCCTCCTTACAGGTACTAAGCGTGGCCTGATGTCTTTTCCGAATCAAGGCCAGTTCCTTTTCTTTTTCCTCTCCCAACTTCTCAAGCTGCTGTTGCCACTCTGATACTTCCTTACCGGCTATTTCCTGATCCGCCGCATACTCTTGTACACTTTTCACCTCCTTACGGATAGCCGAGAGGTCGAGTTTAATGCCATAGAAAGAATCTTGACCGGCATCCGGAACAGACTGAGGCTTCAGTTCCTTGCTGAACAAAACCTGTTTCTCGTCCACGACCTTGCCAATGGTATCTTCCCACCCCTGACAGTTCTGACTCAGCCATTCGTAGAATGAACCCTGACGGTTGTCGAGCAAACGGTCTATCTCCGCTACCCTCTCTTTAGCAAGTGTAATCTGCTGTTCGATATCCTTTTGGCGGGCAGTGAACTGCTGCTCACAGGCAGTCTGATCCAATTCCCACCGGCGGCGCACCAGCTCCATCTGTTGTTCAGCTTCTTTCTGCTTCAGCCTATACTCATGGTTCTCCTTTTCCAGTGCGGCACGCTCCGTCCGGCAGGCTTGCAACTCCTCTTCATAAAGAGTCCGGTGCAAACACTTCTCCCGTTCCATTTTCAACTGATAGATGCCTTCCTTTTTCCTTTCTGTCTGCTCACGCAGAAGGGTCAATTTCCCAAGTTCCTGTTCCCTTACCTCTTTCAATATTTTATCGAACTCCTTACGTATGGCTTCTTTACGCTCGATGGCACGCAGATGGAGGGTATTCAGCTCGGCGTTTTTCCCGTTACGGAAACGCTCAAAGGCACTGGCCGCCTGTTCTTTCAGCAGTTTATACTGGCTGCTGATGTCGTCAAAGCGTGCAGTCAGCATGGTCAGCTGCTCTTCCAGCATTTGCTTGTGAAGCACAGCTTCGGACTCCGCATTCACCCGTTCCCGTACATGATGAATATCCTGCGATTCGTACCGTTCTTTTCGCTCCCGTGCTGTTTTCAGATTTTCGTTCTGCACTTTGACCACTCCCAACAATCGGTCACGCTCACTCTGAAATTTCCCGGAAAGTTCTTCCAACTGGCGTTTCTCCTTTGCCACTTCTTTCAACAGCTCTTCTTTCTGTTTTTGCAGAGAAGGGAGTACTTCCCGCGCTGTCCGAAAAGCGTAATTCAATTCTCCGGCCAATGTACGGGCCTGTTGCTCCAGATAATGCATTTCCCGATAAAGTTCAATCACCCGGTCGGCTTGCCTGCGGACAGTTACCTCACCGTTCTTATTTTTCCGGAACCACTTACTGATGTCGGTCACTTCTTCATCGAACCGGCGCAGATGATGGGCATACTGCCCCAGATCGATACGCACATCTTCTTCGTTCAGAGACATGATAATGGTTTGCTTGATAAACTCTGCATCAAGTTTTGAGTTCAGAAAAACATTCTGAATCGTCCGGGGTATATTCTGGTACTGCCGGCTTTCGGTAATAGCAAACTTCCGAAACTCCGGAGGAAGCCCCCGGCCATTACCGAAAATAATGTCTCGATACTCCTCATACGTCTCTATACGACGGCTCTTATAGACAAAACTGCCAAGCGCATCACGTATCTGATCCCACTCTTCGTATGCTTTTCCCTCGGGTGAAATGAAATATTCTTTCTTATAGCCAGTGCCCAGAAAGCGGAAGCAGACCCTTCCCTGCGAACGGAAAGCCAATATGCAATACGAAGCATCATCCACCACCACTTCATAAATAATGTATGAATTGACGTACGGAAAATAGTATTCATCAAAACTCTTTTTCTCTTTTGAAATGCCCAGCTTTGTCTTATCGGCATTGTAAAAGAAGAGTAATGCACGCAACGCCGTACTTTTCCCCACTCCCTGTGTACCGATAAAATGAACATTGCCGTCTATCTGTATTTCGGCATATTGGATACGGGCACTATTGATAAAAATAATCTTATTCAGGTATCTCATTCTGTATCTCTTCTGGTATGTTAATGCAAGCGACCAATTCTTCCAGATAGCCGAAAGCCGCCACTACCTTATAAGTGGAAGTAATCTCGTTTTCCAGTTCAATAAAGCCGTCACGTTTCAGGTCGTTTACTATTTTGTCAATCATCTCTTCATGCTTTTCCCGTCCGGTAAGCTTTTTCAGGCCGGTAAGCTTCTCTTTCAACTCTAAGTCGGTTCCCACTTTCACAACCATATCAGCCGGCTGAAAACGGAATCCGGATGAAAAGGCCGCGTCATAAGTCTTGATAAAGTCGAGTACATCAATCCAACGGACAGCAATCTCCAACTTACGTTCCAAGTCGACTTTATTCTCGCGACGGGAAAAATAATAGTATTCGTTTCCGCTTTCGAGCACGAAGTTGATGGCGGCAAAGAAGTCGTACAACTCCGACTGGTTGTCTTCAATCACCGTATAAAGTTGCCGGATGTTGGGATTGGTACTATCGGAAGAGATAAATCCTCCTTTACTCAATATTTCAAATATCTCAGCAGTTTGTTTAATCATTACTGTAATGGTTTTAAATTCATTTCACCACAGATTACACGGATTCTCACAGATTATCATCCGGTGGTGAGTCTTATTTATTCCTAAACTATTTCTCCCGTCCTTTCCGGATAAATCAACGCATATTCCACACCATCCATCCTGCCATACTCGTCGGTGATGCGGAGTTCTTCGTAAAACTGGGATACGATCTGGCAATAGAATGTGATTCTTTCATCAAAAGACACCTCTTGTGTGAAAGGGTAAGCGGTAACAAACGAAAACAAGTCCCCATCAGCCTGCATAAACCGCTTCTTCACTTCTTCCAGGTTGATGTAAGCCTCTTCGGATATATGGGTCTCAAGTGACTCCTCAGCGATGTTGTCGGCCACATTACGGGCCAGTATGGCTCGCTTGCCGACTGTGGCTATCACCTTACGGATACTCTCTAACACTTCATCGTCGTTACGGAGATATTCGACAGAGAGACGCAACGGATATGCCGGTGCAGGCTCAAACCAGACACTGTCTTTCTGCATCAGCACCCGGCAGATATCGGTCCGTTCTTCCAGTTCGAACTGATCTTTGAGATATTTCAGCTGACGGATTTTGACCCGTATCTTATTCTGATACTCTATCCGGTTCAGGTAGCTGATGATTTGCTTCTGTATCTCGATCAGGTTATGGAAACATTCATTGAGTTGTATCCGTACGTTAGCCACCACCAAAACCAGTTCATCATCCGGAACCCGGCGAAAGAAACGGTCTTCTTCGGTGACAAGGAGTTCTTCACTCACTCGTATCAGTGCCTCGATATCCCGCCGTTTTTCATCCAGGCGGACCAGTTTCTTTTTCTTGATCTGATAGTTCGGTTCATTCTTGAATGTGCTGTCGATGTTGCGCTTCAGGTCAATGACATTACGCAAGGTAGTCAAGGCAATGTTACGCAATATACGCTTAATGGTACGCAGGTAAGTGGTCTTCCTTTTCTCATGGTTTTCTTGCTGATAATAAGAGATGGTATCTTTGAGATAGCTGATATGCTCGTTAACAAACGAAGTATTGATCTCCTCGTTTACCTCGAGCACCTGCTCGAAAAAGTGCAGGTAGATATCCTCCATTTCGAGAAACGAACCATTCTCACGAAGCACTCCGTGGTCGATCAGGCTCTGTATACGTTGCAGTTTGTATTCAGTCAGTTCCAGTGCATACTCCCGCCGGAAGGATTGCTGTTTCCGTTTGCCGAACATCTGTTTCAACAAAAGTTGTTCGCGGCTCATCATTTTCAGCAACTCGTCAATAGAGTGAAATGTAGTCATGTATAACGGCTATAAACTTTTTCGGGGTTCCTTATCTTGTCAGTTTTCTCTTCATTCCTCCGGCCACTTCTTCTTTGAGAAAAGTCATCAACGGCTTTCCCACAACAATAAACGTAACGGCCACCAGAATCATCAGAATACCCAGCATCAGCCTGGGCGTCAGCCGCTCACCAAAAATCATGACACCAAAGAAGAGAGCCGTCACCGGTTCGAGTGCTCCCAAGATAGCGGTCGACGTGGAGCCAATGGTGTGAATGGACACAGCGGTACATACCAGTGAAATCACGGTAGGCAGGAAAGCCATTGCCAGAATATTACCCCAGGCAGGAAGTGAAGGCACAGCTTGCAAGTCCGAACAAAAATTCAAACGGACTATATAAATGGAAAGACCGAACAGCAGGGCATAAAAGGTCAACTTGGCCGTTGACATCAACTTCAGGGTGGAATGATTGACACCGACTATATAGACCGCATAAGACAGCGAAGAAAGAATGACCAGCAACATCCCTACCAGACTCAGCGTCTCACCCCCTTCTCCTTTGTAAAGCAGTCCGATGCCGGAAAGGGCCAACAGAATACAGAACACAGTCAGTAACGATACTTTCTCGTGGAAAAACAAGAACATGATAAGCGCCACCATCACCGGATAGACAAACAGAATGGTGGAAGCAATGCCGGCATCCATGTGCTTATAACTCAGAAACAACAACAATGAGGAAGCGGAAAAGAGCAGTCCGCCTACAATCAGCGGCAGAACCTCGTTCTTTTTCAGAGCGAACGATTGTCCTTGTACTTTCATCAGAATGCCTAGAATGAGCACGGCAAACCCGTAGCGGTAGAACAAGACAGAGTCCACTGACATTCCCTCTTTATAAAGCGGCAGTGTAAACAACGGATTCATGCCATAAGTGGCGGCAGCCACAGCCCCGCACACAAATCCTTTAGCCTTACTATTAATATTCATTATTATATTCATTTTTTCGGGGTGCAAAGATACGTTTTTTTAGAGATCTTGGTTACTTTTGCGTCAATTCTAACAGAGATTAAAATTGAGCAAAAACCGTATTGATCAGGAAAAGAGAGTAGTAGAGTTGATGATTCGCCTTTACTGCCGTAAAAAAGAAAAGAATGTCACGCTTTGCCCCCGGTGCGAAGAGTTGTTGCACTATGCACACGCCCGCCTGGACCACTGTCCCTTCGGGGAGAAAAAGAAAGCATGCAAGCAGTGCAGCATACACTGCTACAAACCCGCCATGCGGGAACAGATGAGACGGGTGATGCGCTTTTCCGGTCCCCGGATGCTGATTTACGCTCCTTGGGAGGCAATCAAGCATTTGTTGGGATAGACATGGTCGGCTCTGAAAACGATTAAATCCATCAAACAGAAAAATACGTTTTGAAAGTAATTCCATATATATCCTATCAAAAAAGTAACTAATCCTTCCTTTCTGCCAACAGCCTATAGAAACAAAAAAGCACTGATAGAAAGTCAAGACAGAGAGGAGGGGAAGAATATGCGAAAATGCAGCTTCATTATCTTATAAAGATGCAATAAAAAGGAAATATATGCAGTGATTCCAACCATCAGAGCCTACATTGGAAGGAAAGTAACGGTGCATTCCTTTTAAACCAACGGTGCATTCCTTTCAAACCAACGGTGCATCCCTTTCAAAGCAACGGTGCATCCTCTTCCAAGCAACGCTGAAAGGGTAAAAAAGGGAGATTGATCCGGCCATTTCCGAATTATCAGAACCCTTGAAGCGAAGCGATCCGAACTGACAAAAAGTTCGGTTCCAGGCCGTACACTTTCGATCCGAAAGCAGACCGGGCGTATACAAAGCATAAAAGCCGGAATGCCGCAAGATCGGCGTCACCACGCTCCGTCCCTAATCGCCTGTAATCGTTTTTTTCAAATCCATTCGACACCGGGACAAAACAGGGCTGCCGGTAAGTGATAGAATATACAAAATGACATTTTATCGCTGCGGATGTTTTCCCGTTCCCTCTTGTCATCTACTTTTCCAGAATCCGGGATAGAAAAGCAAAAGTACACTAAAGAGCTCCAACCGTCCTATCAGCATCAGAAATGAAAGTACCCACTTGGCAGCGTCGGGTAATCCATTCCACGAATAGGCTGGACCACAAGATCCCAATCCCGGTCCCACATTACCGATACTGGAGATCACCGTACCGATGGACTCGGAAAAGCCGACACCCAAGAACAGGAGAACTGCCCAACTAAGAATGACGATGATAAGATAAAAAGCAAAAAACATACCCACAGTAGACACAATCGAAGGTGAAACGGTCTGCTTATTGACCCTTACCGGCAATACGGCATTGGGATGCAATAAATGCTTGAATTCATTCCGGATAGAGCGGGCAATAATCAGCAAACGCATGTTCTTGATACCACCGCTGGTAGAACCGGTACATCCTCCCGAGAGCATGGCAATCAGCAACAACAACCACGTAAAGGCAGGCCAAAGATTATAGTCGTCTGTGGCAAATCCGCAAGAAGTATGTGCCGTAGCCACCTGAAACAGCGACTTACGGAAAGCCGTCTCCCAGTCATAATGATTTTGAAAGACCAGTGCGAGAGTGATCAGAAAAGTCAGGATAGCGACAGAACCGAGGAACCAACGTAACTCTTCGTCCCTCAAAAGACGACTGACTTTACCGCGAAGGCACATCAGGAATAATGCAAAGTTGACTCCCGAAAGAAGCATGAATATAGCGACCACATATTCGATAAACGGTGAATTCCAATACGAAATACTGGCTTGCTTGGTAGAATATCCACCGGTGGCCGTCGTAGCAAATGACTGGCAGACAGCATCAAAAAGGTTCATACCTCCCAGCATCAGCAAAATGGTTTCTGCCAGTGTCAATATCAGGTAGACTGTCCATAGCCATTTGGCCATCACATTAATCTTAGGATGGGTACGGTCGTGGGTTACTCCCGTAGACTCGGCGGAAAAAAGCTGTACTCCCCCACTGGTGAAAGCGGGCAATACGGCAATTGTGAAAAAAACAATCCCCAGCCCGCCAATCCATTGTGTCAGGCTTCGCCAGAAAAGCATACCATGCGAAAGCGATTCGATATCATCAAGAATCGTAGCTCCCGTAGTAGTAAATCCCGACATGGTTTCGAAGAAAGCATTAGTCAACGAGTCAATACTTCCGCTCAAATAAAAAGGCAACATACCGAAAAGCGTGAAAAACACCCACGAAAGTGTCACAATGCAGTAACCGTCACGCCGGCTCAACCGATTTTCCGCACCACGTCCATAAAGCATCAGTAACGCACCGGACAGGAGGTTGATACCCGCCGTATAAAGGAAATACTTGTAATCGCTTTCACCATAGACCACGGATATGCCGGAGCAGAGTACAAACATTCCCGCCTCTATAAAGAGTAAGACCCCAAGTACGCGCCCTATCATTTTGCCGTTTATCAGACTGTTATTCCGTTTACTAACGTATATGTCCGTCGACAGGTATTCTTCCATAACACACGATTTTTTTTGCGAAAGGCATATAGCCAATATCGTGCCAAAACGGAAAGAAAAAGTACAAGTAAATAGTTACCAGACAAATAGATTTTCCATTCAAGTATCGAACAGTGATCATCACCCTACCATTTTGATAGGATCAGCTTTTCAAAACGAAAAGGTGCATCTTCAAGAAAGCCGGTTATCCCTGCATAAAAAGTTTATGCTTCATTGCAGACAAGATATGAAAAATACAGCTTATTCACTTTCCACATTCCGTACCTTGTCTTATTTTTATTTCTTATCTTTGCCTCAAACCCCTGGACATGAATTCAGATATGAAACGAGCCATTATCATCGGAGCTACTTCAGGTATCGGCCGCGAAGTGGCAAAACAACTTCTCTTACAAGGCTGGCGCCTCGGCATTGCAGGCCGTAGGCTTCCGGCACTTGAAGCACTGCAAAGCAGTGCTCCGGACCTTATAGAAATCGCAGTCCTGGATGTCACCCAACCGGATGCAACACCCAAACTCAATAACCTGATCAGACGGGTCGGAGGTATGGATCTGTTCCTTCTAAGCTCCGGCATCGGTTACCAGAACATGGAACTGAATCCGGACATCGAACTGGATACCGCCCGTACCAATGTAGAAGGATTCATGCGGATGGCAGATACCGCTTTCCACCACTTCCGTGAGCATGGCGGCGGTCAGTTGGCAGTCATCAGTTCCATTGCCGGGACAAAAGGATTGGGGGTAGCCCCTGCCTATTCTGCTACGAAACGGTTTCAGAACACCTATATCGATGCGCTGGAACAGCTGGCCGGAATGCAAAAACTGAACATCCGCTTCACGGACATCCGCCCGGGATTCGTATCTACCGACTTGCTGAACGACGGAAAACACTATCCGCTACTGATGCGGCCGGAAAAGGTAGCCAAACGGATTGTACGGGCACTGAACCACCGCCAACGGGTAGTGGTGATAGACTGGCGCTATGCCATTATCGTCTTTTTCTGGCGAATGATTCCGCGCCGGATATGGAAACAATTACCCATACGGACAGGGCAGAAACCGACAGAAAAAAAATAGCAAGATCGGATAACCGCTCTTTCAGTAAAACCCGCTACATTTGTCCCGGAACCCAACGGAACAAAAACAATGAAGAGCGATACTGAAGAGAAATATCTGCAACAGGTGAACCGGGTGATAGATTATATCAACTCACACCTCAACGAACCTTTGCGGGTGGAAACACTGGCACGTGAAGTATGCCTATCGGAGTATCATTTCCATCGCATTATGCGGGCTTACCTGCACGAACCGCTGGCTACGTACATCGCCCGGCAACGAGTGGAACGTGCGGTAATGTACCTGCAAATGAAGAATATCCGTCTGGCGCAAGTGGCAGAGATGGTCGGATACGAAACGCCACAATCGTTATCGAAAGCATTCAAGCAGTTTTTCGGCATATCCCCCACCGCCTACCGCAAACGGCGTGCAGAACGTTACGAAGAATTCAGCACTCTGAAAAAGGAGTCTCTGAAACCGGAAATCCTGACAGAACCGGAATTAAAGCTGGTATATATCCGCATCATCGGGCGTTATGGTGAAGAGGAACCTTACATAGAAGCGTGGAGAAAACTGAGAGATTTTCTCCAAATAAACGGTCTTCTGACTCCTTCTACCCGCTGGATAGGCATCAGCTTTGACGACCCCACAGTAACGAAAACCGAACAATGCCGCTTTTACGCTTGTGCAACAGTGGAACACGATGTATCACCGCAAGGCGCTTTTGGCATGAAGACGATTCCGCAGGGACGCTATGCCGTCTACACACTCCCCGGAAGCTACAGTGGTTTGCAAGAAATGTATGACCGGATTTACTCGCATCCACTGCCTACAGCATTTCGTGATGCAACTTCATTTGAAGAATATCTTAATTGCGAACCAGATACGGAAGAAAAAGATTACGTGACAAGAATATATATCCCTATTGAATAACCTATTAAAAACAGAAAAAGAATGGAACAGAAATTTTGCCAGAGCTGCGGCATGCCGCTCAACCCGGAAGTATTGGGAACAGAAAAGGATGGTAGCAAAAACGAAGAGTATTGCACCTATTGTTATGCCGACGGACATTTCACCGTGGAATGCACGATGGACGAAATGATTAACCAATGCGCACAGTTCGTAGACGAATTCAATAAAGGCTCGGAAGTGAAAATGACGAAGGAAGAGGCCATTGCAAACATGAAGCAATTCTTCCCAATGCTGAAAAGGTGGAAACAGTGAAGAGGATGGGCAACAGTCAGCTTCCTCCGAGGGATTTTATGACGGAATGGTAACAGAACAAGTTCACCACGGATTACACGGATTAACACAAACTCTTATAATCTCTTGGTCAATAGAGCGTTGAAGAGAAAGATCTTCTCTGTGAGACTCTGTGTTACCCTGTGTTGCTCTGTGGTGAGTTAAGCTTAGAGCATTGATACTAAGATACAAAGAATCTGTGTTAATCCGTGTAATCCGTGGTGAACCCAAAAACGGTTCATTCTCCGAACAGGCCTCAATCCGGACGGTTTATTCCGCCGGATGCCGTTTCAGCCATGCGACGGCATACGAACACGTTGCTTTGGGCTTCAACCCCTGCGCAGAGGCATATTTATAAGTCGCTTCTACCAGTGCGGCCGCAATTCCCTTTCCTTCCAAGGGAGGAGGTACGATAGTGTGCATAATATCCAGTGCTCCATCTTCGACTTCATATTCCACAAAGGCAGTCATTCCATTCTTCTCCAATTCAAAACGATTCCGCTCCGGGCGGTGAATTACTTCATATTCTTCCATTTTCTAATCTCCTTTTTGTTTAGGTTAATATAGACTACATTATTTTTTTTTCTCTTTGCTCCACCCAGATCAGTTTCTTCACATCATATCCCCTGCGGGTGGCAGCATCCAGCAACTTCTTCTTAATCTCTTCCGGCAAAATTGGTGCACGGCTCAGTATCCATAAATATTTATCAGAACTGCTACCGATCAGAGCATAATTGTATTCGTCCTGATCTAATTCCAATACATAATAGTCTGAATAAAAAGACAGGAAAAACGATACTTTCAGTTTACCCGGTTGAGACGGATCGGGTATCTTAGCACGTCCTTCCGCTGTCTTACAAACATCATAGGGTTTCTTATGCTTACATCCCCGGTTCTCCACACGGACCGTCCCGTCGGGCATCAGCGTATAAGTGGCCGTCACCTCCGATAATCCTCTCTCAAAGCGGTGGTCGAAACGGGCTATCTCATACCACGTACCCATGTAGCGGTGCAAATCCAATCGATCTACAGCTGCATGATCCGTACCTTCGAAGAAATCTTCTATCGTCGGCTTCGCAAAACGGAAACCGGCCTCGAGCAAACGTGTGGGACGCACATTCTGTCCTGATGCCAGGAAGGAAGCCGCCTCACCATACCGCATCCGGAAGAACCAACGCGGTACGACCACCTTCATCCAGGCATGATAGCGTGCTGCCATTGCCTGAGTAAATGCATACTGTGAAACTTGTTGCGGAGCCACCAGGTTGAAAACTCCGCTTGCCTCTTCGTGGCTGATAATAAACTCCATCGCCCGACAAAGATCCTGAATAGCAATCCAGGGGAAAGGCTGTGTACCCGGACCGATCACACCGGCTACCCGCGTTATCCGGAGGGGACGAAGCATTTGTTCCATCGCCCCGCCATCGGGTGACAGCACAATGCCGAAGCGGGTGATTACCAGCCTTGTCTGCGACGGACAACGGCGGGCTTCTTTCTCCCATGCATAACAAAGTTCCGCCAGAAAGCCACTTCCCCGGGTATTGGTATATTCATCGAATGTACCCTCCTCTGGATAATATCCTACGGCAGAGGCGGAAATCATTAACCGCGGCTTCGTCTTTACTGCATCCATTGCCCGGATGATGCAGTGCGTCACCTTAATCCGGCTGTCATAAAGTTCTTTTTTGTATTCCGGTGTCCACCGCTTGCTAATGGGTGCTCCTGCCAGATTGATGATAACATCGCAATGTGACAGAGCCTGAATTAAATGCCCCGATGTGCCTTCACGGAACATAGGCCTCCCCAGAGGGACTACCCGGTGTCCCGCTTCTGTAAGGTACTCTGTAAGATGCTTGCCTATAAAACCGGAGGCCCCGCTTATTGCTATATTCATCTGTATTTCCTTTTTTTAGAAATATAACGCAGGGAAAGAGGGTAAAGTTCATCTCATGGTCATCTTCCTCAGATCTTCGAGCGAACCGTTGAATACGTTCAGATCTACATCGTGATGAATACCGGGCACACTTCCGATATCAGTGTGCTGCCAGAAGTGCCATTTACCTTCGTACCTCACCGAATCAACGTAATAGTGGGCTATCCAGTAGGGATAAGCATTGAAAAGCGAGTCGTCCAGATAGCGGGTCTTGAATTTATAAGAAGTGTAGAGAATAGGTTTTACACCATAATGTGCCTCCACTCGGTCGAGCCATTTCTTAATATTTTGTTGCAACTCTTTTTTAGGCCTCTTACCTGTCAGTTCGACATCGAGCACCGGAGGCAAATCTCCACTATCGAGTTTCACGGTACGGATAAAAAAGTCCGCCTGCTTCAAGGCATCCGTACGTGGAGTGAAGAAATGGTAGGCCCCACGAATAAAGCCATGGCGACGTGCTTGTTCGAAGTTGTCTTTGAAAGTATCGTCACCATGATCTCCTCCCTCGGTGGCTTTCATAAAAATAAAGTGAAGCGGAAAATCCGTTTCTCTGTTTTGTTTCAACTCCTTCCAGTCGATGTTCCCCTGATAATGGGAGATATCGATGCCATGCACCTCATAGCCACAAGGGATACAAACGCCATACTCCTTCCGTCCGTAGCACTCCTTCCAACGATAAGAATAAGGGCGGATAACGAAATAATAGAAAGTGAGAGAAAATACCCCGACCACAATAAGAGCAAGGGTATTGCGCATCCAAACGGGCATGGTGCGGGTAGTTTTCTTTTTCGCTTTCGTCTTCCGTGCCGGTGTACGACGACCGGAAGCGGGTTTGCCGGAGGTAGAAGTGTTTCGTGAAGACTTCATTGATTTTTATTCTTATTTTAGAGTTTGATTCACCACAGATTACACAGATTACCACAGATTAATGATTTTATTTCATTGAGAATCAAATTAAAGTATCTGTGAAAATCCGTGTAATCTGTGGTGAAATGAATTCATTCCTAGATGGCTCCATCAGCTTCTGTCCTCACCCACTCCAGATAAACACCCGGATTAGCCTCAGCAGGAGGAGCGATGAAATGAACATAACTAATTCCATTCTGAGATTTGTTCTTGAGCGGAAGGCGCAACGGACGAAGCTGCCCATCTACCCGGACACGTGCTTGCGGGCGCTTCTGCAACAAATCCCATTCCAAAGAAACCTCGTGCCAACGATCATCCTTCACTCCGAGTTGCTTACGGGTAAGTGGAAGTTCGTACATAGACTGGTAACGGGCTACGGTGTCCGAAGGATTCATCCAGCGATCATTCAATAACAACGAAACCGAATGACTCCCTTCGGGAATACATAAACTGACGGTGAACGTTCCTTTCTTCATAGCCGGAAAGTTCCATACCGCACCACGTGTATCTGCCACCAGTGAAGCATCCGGCCGGTAAGCCAGATGAAGCACTTGCCGACCTTCCTTCCGGGGATGGGGTTCGAGCATACAACCCTGTATACGATTATAAGCGCAATGTCCTTTGATACCATTCATGTAGTTGAATGTACTCCATTGTGAAAGAGAGTCGGTAAAGTCGTTGAAGCGGCTCTTCTCGTACAACCAATTCACATCGAACATCATCATAGCACGATGAAGAGGATGTTGACCGATAGATGCCAGCACCTTACCCGGAGCTACTTCTACAAACTGTGCCTGATGAACGCCACGGTCAATCCCGCCACCATGAACGGCATAGTCGATATCATTGCGCATGGGATCCATGTAAAGTTCGCGAAACCCCTTCCAAGTCTTTCCATCATCATCAGAAACCGCCACATGAGTCACATCACGATTGGTGAACACATCATCCCAAACACCATCCGTACCCTCCTTTTCGGGAAGAGGAGTCGTATTACACCAGAAAAGCAACAGTCGTCCGTCGGCCAACCGCCCTAAAGTAGGCATCGTGATGGTACCATAAAAAGGCGATGGTTCCGATTCGCCCCAGGTTTGTCCGCCGTCCTTAGAAAAAGCCTGATAATGGAAGTCTTGTGACGTACGCATCAACATCCAGAGAGTCCCGTCCTTCAGTTCGACCACCGTAGGCTCCACAGCACCATGATTCCAACGGATACCTTTATGGAAGCCTCCTCCCTGATGATCGGGGGATGTGACTGTATTCGAGCATTTCCAGGTCAGACCGTCATCATCGGAAAAATAGGTATAGCACCCTTTCGGTGTTACCCCTCCGTGAGCAGTCACGACAATACGTTTGCCGTTTCGGATAAATACAGGCGGTTTAATCATGATGGAGTTACGATCGGCCACCTTCGTAAGAGTACGTCCTCCTGTCAATCCACCGGAAGTACGAATGCAATAAACACCCATTGCCCCCATATCTACCAGACGAATATACTCCTTACTGACAGGGCTCTGACAATCGGCAAAAGGCATTTCTTTGGGACGCTTCACCCGTTTCCAGGTCAAACCATGATCGGTACTGGACAGATATACAGTACCTGCCACAGCCTGTTCTCCATAATTATAGTGTCTGATCTCACCGTTATCGAGAAGCGACAAGCCGATATAAGCATCGGAAGGAGGTGTAGCCACTTTCAGGGGAGCGTAAACCGAATCAAGCACCGTCGGACGGGCCTGCTGTGCTTGTCCCGGAATGAAAAAACCTGCTGCCAGCAGGCATAGGGTAGAAAGTCGTTTCATATAAAATAGGGATATTCAGATGAACTAAAAACCCACCGAAGGGAATTGAATCAATCCGCCCCGATGGGTTTCTACTATTGTAATGCGGGGAAAAGCTTACTTAGCTTGTTCCAGTTGCAGTGTCTTAGTCGGCTGGTCGCAAACCTCCGTCGGACCGAAGTATTGAATCGGGCCCGGATATACGTAATCTGTATTCAACGCCCACTGATCGCGTTTAGCAGCGAATGTCAGGAACGGTTTTCCGTCCAGTTTCACCAATGCTTTCTGGATTACCGGTTTCATTTCGCCATGACGACGTTCCATGTTCATCATCATTGTAATGGGCACACCGCCTGCGATCCATTCAGCAGCAGGAGCAGTTGTATTACGTACAGATGACATGTAACCGGTCTTACCGTTAGCAATCAACATAGAAGCTGTGTAACCCAGTGAGTAGCAGTAGTCAGCATCGTAATTTGATGGAGCAGCGCAACGTCCTTCGTAACCGAAGAAGTGGTGCTGTGCAGCAAATTTACCTACGTATTTCCCTTCTTCTTTCCACTGAGCCAGTTTTGTTCCTACCATTTCAGACAACAGCTTTTCAGTTTCGATCAATGATACCTGTACGTTTCCGTGCGGGTCGCGATCCAAAGAAAGCTGACGTGCTACACCTTCAGGAAGGCTTGCATAGATCTCAGCATTTTCTTTTGACAGTTTGCTGATGATATATTCGCGCTGACGAGAACGTTTGATATTTGCGAACTCAACGGCATTGGCTGCCAGGAAGTCATTCAACTCAGCGATCAGACGTTTCATAGCCGGGATAAACTCAACCAGACCTTCAGGAATCAGCACAGTACCGAAGTTGTTGCCCTGAGCAGCACGATCGGCAACGATCTTAGCAATGTAAGTTACTACATCGTCCAATGACATATCTTTCGCTTCCACTTCTTCAGAGATGATACATACGTTAGGCTGAACCTGCAAAGCACATTCCAGTGCAATGTGAGAAGCCGAACGGCCCATCAGTTTAATGAAGTGCCAGTATTTACGTGCAGAGTTACAGTCGCGCTGGATGTTACCAATCACTTCTGAGTATACTTTACATGCAGTATCGAAACCGAAAGAAGTTTCAATCATTTCGTTCTTCAAGTCACCGTCGATAGTTTTCGGACAACCGATCACCTGTACACCGGCATTCTTGGCAGCATAGTATTCGGCCAGAACGCAGGCATTTGTATTAGAGTCGTCACCACCAATGATTACCAGTGCTTTGATACCCAATTTATTGATAATCTCCAACCCCTTTTCGAATTGTTCCGGAGTTTCCAGTTTGGTACGTCCCGAACCAATAATGTCGAAACCACCTGTATTACGGTATTCATCGATGATATCGGCAGTCAGTTCCATATAATTATGGTCAACCAATCCACCGGGACCCAGAATAAAGCCATACAGTTTGTTGTCTTTGTTCAGTGTCTTGATACCATCGAACAGACCAGAGATTACGTTATGTCCGCCCGGAGCCTGTCCTCCTGAAAGGATAACACCTACATTCATAGCGGGGAGCTGGATAGCTTCACCTTCTTCGAATTTAATCAACGGCATTCCGTAAGTGTTCGGGAACAGTTTCTGGATAGCTTCCTGATCGGCTACTGATTGTGTAGCTGCGCCTTCAACTGCTTTTACTGAGCCTTTCAGCGCTTTCGGAAGTTTGGGCTGATAAGCAGCCCTAGCAATTTGCAATGCACTTTTAGTCATTTTCTTTATCTTATATTTAAAGGTGTTAGTAATTCGAACTTAAAAGTGTCGCAAATTTCGTGTTTTTTTCCGAATTATGAAAGAAAATGATGATTTTGTTCTCTACAGGTATGCCACAGAGCAGACGAAGGGCACGAAGTTTACATCCTTGCTTCTGCAATTCCATAGCACTCCGTACCCTCTTCGCCTGTTCGGCACTATCTGTCAGTCTCTTTTAAAACGTCACTGCAGTCCTGGCTCCCGTAGCAGAAACAGCATATACCTTAAAGCCGTCTTTCCAAGCGGTTTTCATGGTAAACGTAGCAGTACCGGAAGGTGCTAACAGCCCATCAGAGATACAGACTTTCTTGCCAGTTTCATCTACAACTTCATAAGCTGCCACATTTTTCCAGTTGGTCATGGTAAATGTCGAACCGCTCCGTGTGGCTGTACCGGCTACAATTCCGGGTTTGTCCTTATAAAGTTCTACAGAATTATCCGTTATATATTCCAGAGCAACATCCGGTTTCGGATATCCCAAAGCCTCTACACGACTTCGTATTTCGTCGATACGGGCCTGGGTAACGGTGAGTTTGCCCGTTCCGTAGTCATCCACTGTTATGTCGACCGGAGTCAGAAATCCCCATTTCGTGAAGAAATCCAGCAAGTTGGCTTTAGCTATCAGACTACAGATATAAACGAACTCAGTCTGCTGTTCCCCGGCCGTTCTCAGATTATCGTGCGTCCGGATATACTCGTACACATCCGGATAGAATCCTCCTTTGTCAGATTGCTGAAGAGGTGTCCGTCCGAGTACTTTACCGAAATAGAGTTCCAATTGCCAGAAAGGAACGAGTTTACAGAAAACATCGCTGTCACTTCCAAAATTTCCATGTGGCGCACCTGCCGCAATGATCTGGGTCCAGGCCTTGGAATAACGGTTACGACTGCCATCTCCCATATCTTCTGTTTGCAAGCGAGAAGGCTGTCCGAAAATTGTAGTCTGGATGTACTCGGACATGATATTGTTCGTTACCTCCGTTGTCCCCAACCATTTCAATCCGGGACGTGTCTGGTTGCAATGCCCTATTTCATGTGCAGGTCCCCAACATGCAGATGTCTTCAATTTATCCACATTACAAAGTTCGGCCAGAGTACCGTCATTGTAAGCAGTATGATAACTGGTGGCATACATATAGCTGGTATACATCACATGCAGGTACATGCGGTTCTTGAACAGTTTATTGTATTTATACAATCCCATCAGTTCCATCTCCGAATTCACAATCTGATCATAAGCATCGATCAGTGCTTTCCCGTCCGGAGTATGAGTACGGAAACGCTCGGTCGGGAATGTGAGATGTGCATAATGTCCCACCACATCGAAATACTTATCCACAGCGTTACTCAACAATTTATTCCAATCGGAAGCCTGATGTTTAGCTACATCGAAATAGCCGTTTACTTGTCCGGAAGCGATATGTATCTTTACAGGCTGAGCAGTTTCATAGTCAGGAGTGTGATACAAAATATACATTAATCCTTTATTCCGGGCCGTAATCTTGTTGGCCCCTTCAGACAACGGATAAGAGGTTCCTCCGAAACCATCACCACCGGGAACATCCAGATTCTGAATCACTGCACTGACAGTCTGCCCATGTGTATCGCCAACAAAAATCATCAGTTGCTCTCCATCTTTAACCGAAATTCCCGTAGGATTATCACGCAGGCTATAAGGACTGGTCTTATGTGTTTCTGACTGGGCATCCGGATGGGGCCAAGCCTTATATTCCTGAATACGGAACTCTGCCGGATACTTACCCTGCTTCATATAGTAAGCTATGTTCTTGTAGAATGAATACGGACAGTTCTCTATTTCTTCATCGGTAAGTCCGGGCTTCAATTCAGAGCATGTACCATCGGTGAAAAGAGTGAGCGGGTCGAATGCATCCGGATTCTTTTTATAAAATTCCATCTCGGCACAAGCAGCAAATCCCTGCCCGTCTCCCGATCCTGATTTGACAATAAACTGAACCGACGTGACTCCGATTTGTGCCTTCGGAAAATTAACACGGACTGCGGCATTCGTCCCCCCGAAGTTTTTAGTCATCACCGTATTCCATTCATCGGTTCCTCTGGTATTCGCATTTGACTTTACACGGATCTCCACTTCCTTGAAGTTACCATTCGGTCCTGAGGTACGGGGATAATATATAAGATAGTCCATATCCGAACCCGCAGCAAAATTATAAGTCAACGTAATGGGGAAATAATGATCTCCCGCGTTATTCCAGTTAGAATGGTAAATAGTATTCATATCACCATCGAATGATTTATCAATATTCGAGCCACCCTGGAAAGAGCTTGCTTCACCTGATTCTACCGGAACCTTAATATCGTCTTTGATACCCTCGAGATTTCCGGATTCATATTCTCCCAATCCTTTCTGAGTAACAGATACCAAGGCCTCAAGTTCTCCGCCGACCTCTTTCACGGTGATATTGCCCGTACGTTCACTATCTTCCGGATTGGCAGTAACAATGTAATTATGCGTCGTAGTCACCATTTCGGATGCACGTGTACCTGCCGGTTTCTCTTTGATCCATTCCGGCAATGTGATAGTCACCGAAACATTTGTAGTTACATCGAATGCGATATCACTGCCACTGGCCTCAACGGTAAAGATCTGTTGGGATATCAAAATAGCAGGCTCTGATCCCAATTGGCGTACGTTAACAGTTTCTGCCAATCCATCGGCAGTAACTTTAATCACTGCCTCCCTTGTCTCTTTTCCATCGTATCCGGACACATTCACCGTCAATGTACTTTCGTTGACAGCAACCGAACACCAATCTTTATCAGACCGTGCCGTCCAATGGTCTGCATTGGTAACAATAGCGATGTCACGGGTTCCTGCATCACTTTTAAAATCGATGGCAGCCTGTGCTACCTCAAGAGTAGTCGATGTTAACGCTCTTTCTTCTTCAGCAGAACAAGCATACAGCAGCAGAGGGATAATAGCTGCAGAAATCATTAGAATTAGATGTTTCTTCATGTTATTAGGGTAAATTAAACATAAGATAAATAAAACAAAGGAAATACAAATTTTGTTCTCATAAAAGACTTCACTTGTATTTCCTTTTTAATAATTACTTGATTCTCGTATTTAGCATCAATCTGACAACCATAAGTGGCCAAATTCATACTACATTATATAGGTACCTATTGAATCCTGTTTTAGAAACTGCTTTTGAATGAATCGTCTAATGATTTGAGATGAATTTTCACGGTTATTCCGGTTGTTATAAGAGGAAGATAACAAGCTATCTGACGATTAAAAGAATCGAAACAGACCGGAATATCACTCAAAACATAGGCAAAAGTCAATCAAAAAAGATATGTATAGAAATTCAAAACAGTTTCTTACTCAATGGTAGTCTCTCCGGTTTCCGGATCATAGGTTTTCACAATTACCTTCGAAAGGCCGAGTTCTGCCAACGCAATCCAGTTGGAGCCGCTTGTAGAAGATTTCACCTTAAACCAAAGATAGCGGTAAGATGCACCGGCTTTTATTATATCCGATTCGTAAGACGCAGCTTTTGTATTAGGCAAATTACTCAAAGACGCCAACAAAGTGGTCTGGCTCTCATCATAATTCTTTCCATCAAAAGTATTGCTGCCCAGAATATCCATCTCTTTGGGATTGTCTTTATTGTTATTGTCACGACAAACATAAGAGAACAGGAAAGTGGACAAAGCATTCTCTTCACCCAAGTCGACCACAATATAGTGAGGGAAAGGCGTAGGACTGCTCCATGACATGTGGAAATAAGTGTCATTCCTTCCATCCACCAGGTTTGCGATAGGTCCTTCACTACTCTCCTGATCATCTGTATACAACTGTTTTGCAGACAAGGTTATAGGATTCCGGTCAGTCTTGATCTGTTTCAGAGCAGGAAGTGCCTGTGCCATGATACTGCAACTTTGCGAAGCTTCCCCGGCACGATTGCAAGGTTGCAGTGTAAAGTTAATGTCACCATACCGATGCAGCAGATTGTCCACCAACATGGTATCACTATTCACACTTGCCAATCTCATACATTTCTTCCCGTCTTCAGGTAATGTATAGGTCACTTTTACATAATAATAATTAGAATCGGCTGGTACGGTCCATTTCAATTTGATAGCACCGGCTTTGGCTTCAGCCGACAGTGAATTCTGATCTATAGAGGTCGGCATGGGATACTTCTCATCGCTGGAGCAGCCGATCATATTTATCAGGCCCAGTATCACACACAGGCCAAGCAGTATTTTTTTCATCTTCATTTCTCTTTAAAAAGATTAATAACCCGGATTGTTTACTAATTTTTCATTTCTGTTAATATCGGCAGAAGGTATGGGCAACAGATATTGAGTCGGCGCCTCGAACTTACGCTCAAAGTCAATAGTCTTCACTATCGCATAATCTTCTATGGTAGTAGCAGCAATATTCAATCCCTTAGCCTTGACATTAAAATATTGTCCAGCCAGCAGCCAACGGCGCATATCCCAGAAATTCTGGTTTTCCAAATAAAGTTCATTCATTCTCTCCTGCCGTACAATCTGACGTAATTTTGTCTGATCCAATGCAGCAACACCACTCCATGCTGTTTCTACTGTAGGGATACCGGCACGTTCTCTGACTTTGTTCAGATATTGTTTGGCTGTCTCCAGATCATTAGTCTCCACACATGCTTCGGCATATGCCAAATACAGGTCGGCAAGACGAATAATGGGCCAGGGATACTGATTCAATTTCGTAGCATTTGTAGAAACAACAGTATTAGGATCGACACCTTTTTTGTTCAGATAACCACTTGGAGTATAGTTACCCGGTCGCTGTACGGTGGCCGTACCACGACTGCAGTTACCTCCCAATACAAAATCGCATATCAATCTGCTATCCGAATTGTCTTTCTTACCGTTACTCATAACATAGGCCGGATTAGTTGACCCGTTCATCACTTCGTAATATCCACCCTGAAAAGCTACCCAAGCATAAAAGCGAGGTTCACGATCCAAATTAAACAGAAGTGTTTTACTTCCTTCATGAGCCTCGTCAGCATGGCTGGCATCCACATTGACGATCTTTAATTTGTCTTTATCTTTATACTCCGGATCTTCGTCCCAAGGTAAACCGTTTTTAGTATAAAAACGATTTAACATGGTCCATGTCGGGCCGACACCATTCCACGCCCAGCCGTCAGTCACAAATGGTAACGATTTGTTTTGTATACCATACGAGCCTTCACTACGCGTTTCTGCCAGAAGAACCTCCGGATTACGCGAATCCCAATCGACCAAGCTGGTTCGAAGACACCGGACAGGACCTGCCGCCGGATAGGGATTCGCATCCTCATTACCTATCTTATAGTCTTGCTTTACATACAAAGCATGTCCGTTCTGCTCGGCAAGGTCAATCGCCTCTTTAATAGCTGTCTTTGCTTTTACCCACTTATTAGGATCATAAGTCAGAGGCATTAACTGACTACCGGATTTATCTGTAAAATTACTATAGAAACTTGAGTTTCCATTGAATAACGGAGAAGCTGCATACAAAAGCATTTTCGCTTTCACAGCCTTAGCTCCTACACTGGTTGCCAGTCCGTAATCTTCTTTATTGGTACGTATGGCAGGCAATGAACTTGCGGCTTCATCCAATAAATTGCATATCCAGTCTACACATTCGTCATATGAAGTTCGGGGTAAATATTCTGCTTGCGAAGCATTTACATCCGGTAGTTCCTTGATCAGGATAATAGGTCCGTAACAACGTGCCAACTGATAATGATAATAAGCAATCAGAAACTTAACCTGTGCGATATAGTCTGTTTTTACACTTTCAGTCAGGTCGGGTACCTTGTCTACATTTTCCAGAAATATATAGCACTGACGCAATCCTTGAAAAAATGTATTCCAATAAGAAATCACCGGCGAAGAAGCCGTATAGTTGCCTTTTGGAAAACTGGCAAACGTTTCATGTTCAAAAGCCGTTATCACTTCATCTCCTGTCAGCAAATCGAGACTGCCTGATGCCACATTACTTTGCGGCAAATAGCCATAGCAAGAATAAACAAAATTCTTAGCCGCATTCCGGTCTTTAAATGCATCTGCCTCAGTCGTTATTTCATCCGGAACAATATCCAGAAAGTCGCAGGAACTATATCCTATCGTCAGCAAAAACAAAAATAGGAGTTTATATATTATCTTCATAAGTATATATTATTTAAAAGTTAATTGAATACCAACATTATATGTACGTTGTGTCGGGTATTTCATACCGGCACCTCCACCCATTTCAGGATCCCATAGCTTAAATGGAGAAAAGGTCAACAAGTTACTTCCGTTCACATAGATTCTTGCCCATTTGAAACGATAGCCGATTTCGGCATTCCGCAATTTCAGGAACGAAGCATTCCGCAGCCAATAAGAAGAAGACGCCGTATTGTTGTTGTTATTATATTGTGTCAATCGCGGATACCGTGCATTCGGATTCTGATTATCTTTGCTCCAATGATCATCAGAAATCCATTTCAGAACATTATTTTTACTTTGCGTTCCAAATGGTTCGAAACCGCTCATCATAAATGACACGCGCGCTTGTCCCTGAAAGAAGAAAGAGAAATCCCAATTCTTCCATGTAATAGAGGGACCAAATCCGTATATTATCTCCGGAATTGTGGGATATCCTAATACCACTCTATCATCTGATGTTATTTTCCCATCATAATTACCGCTCGCGTCCGGCTGATCTACATACTTCACATCGCCCGGTGCAATAGCAATATTACCGATAGTCGACTGAGGATTATTCGCAATATCAGCTTCATCAATATACAATCCGTCTGCTACATATCCCCAGATTGAGTTCAGGCTCTTTCCAACCTGCGATAATGCCGGACGAAGTCCTGCCGCTTCATCATACTTCAAAACCTCATTGTGTGCATAGGTAAAAGTTCCTTTCATCTGGATAGAAAAGTTCCGGTTCAACTGTTTTCCATAATCCAAAGCAAGGTCAAATCCTGTATTCTTCACTTTTGCGAAATTACCGTAGATTTTAGTACTGGCAGTTCCCAGATAATTCGGTATGGAATTTTTCTGCTGAAAAATATTATCTCTAATCTCCCTGAATCCGTCGACAGTGATATTTAATGAATTGAAGAGCTGTAAATCGACACCCACATTCAGTTTATTTCCGACTTCCCACGTAAGTTCATTATTCTGGAATCGATTATAAGTAGGTCCTGATAATGAAGTGGTACTACCACCATATCCGGTTGTATAAGACGGGCTTTCAGTCAAATTCACGATTGCCAGATAAGCAAAACGGTCACTGCCGATTTGATCGTTACCCACCAAACCATACGAACCGCGGACTTTAAAATTGGAAATAACCGGTTTTATCGGCTTCCAAAATTTTTCTTCACTGATATTCCATCCCAACGATATGGATGGGAACAGTCCCCAACGATGCCCTTTGGCAAAACTCTCAGAACCATTGTAGCCCGCATTTACTTCAAGCATATACCGATGATCGTAATCATAAGACAAACGTGCCGCCACACCCATTTTACGTTTTGGAAGCGAAGCAATAAGACTGCTGTTTACATTCGTATTGTAATCATCCTGGTTATAAAGCAACATACCACTTACATTGTGCGAACCGAACGAACGTTCGTAATTCAGGTATCCCTGAATATAAAACCGACGGTCACCGTTGGTACCGAAAAAGGCATCCATCGTATGATTACTCGGTTCTCCGATAGGTGTATTGGTAAAGTCATAGGAACCGTCTTCATTCTGTTTATAATCGGAAAGCTGATAACTATTATATCCTTGCAGACGGAACTTCTGATTATAACTCCAATTCTTAAATGAAACCAAAGCTCTGAAGCTTAATCCCTTCGTTATAAAATCCAGTTTCTGATCCCAGTTTACATTGGCTACTACCGTACTCTCAAACGTATCCTTGTAGCCTACACTTGAAAGAGCTACCGGATTGAGCGGCTGATAATTTCCGGCAAGGATACCTCCCCAATGGTACCATGTGTCAGATCCCTGCGGAAACATAACCGGAAAATCAACAGGATTGGTTCCCATAATAGCACTGAATATATCGCCTACGCCATTACCATCCTTAGTTGTCAAAGGACCATGCATATCATTCAACTGTACATTCAGGTGAAGCGAAATGGTAGAAGACTTAGAGAGATGAAAATCCACGTTGTTCTGGAACGCATATTTCATGTAGTCTATATTATTTTTATAAGAGAAGAAGTCACTGGAACGATCTTTCAACATTCCGGTTTCATGATTCATATTGACATTCATAAAATAAGTAATTTTAGATGTACCTCCACGTACATTAAAATTCGCTTTTTGATTAAATGTCGCATCTTTGAAGACCTCCTTGTACCAGTCCACATTAGGATAAATATAAGGATTCAGATTATGGATCGTACCATTTATTTTTTCATCAGAATAGAGCACAGCCCCTGTTCCCTGATTGGTAACCGCTTCATTGTACAAACGCATATAAGTGGGTCCGTCAACAATTTCCGGTTTCTTAGTCGGAGTATTTACATAGCCTTCTAAACGTACGCCGATGATCGGTCTGTCCAAGTCACTTCCCGATTTTGTTTTAACGATAAGTACACCGTTTGCTCCACGAGTACCATACATCGCCGATGCCGTCGCATCCTTCAATACGGAAAAGCTTTCAATTACTTCAGGATCCAACGAATTCAAGTCCGCTTTGGATACTTCAACTCCATCCAAAATAATTAGAGGAGAAGTCGCTCCGTTCATGGTCGCAACACCACGAATGAAAAAGTCCGCAGAATTCTGTCCCGGTTCTCCACTACGCTGGTAAGCAATCACACCCGACAAGCGTCCGGCAAATGAAGAAGAAAGGTTGGCAGAAGGTACCAGAAGATCCGAAGGACGAACCGACTGAATCGATCCGGTGATAGTCTCCTTTTTCTGTCCCGTACCAAAAGCAGTGACCACCACCTCATCCAGTTGCTGGGCATCTTCCGCAAGAGTGATAGACATTACCTTTTGACTACCGACTTTAACTTTCTTGGTAACATATCCTATATATGAAATCTGTATTTCATTTTTAGGAAATGCCGCTAATTCAAATTTACCATCTACATCGGTAATCACACCTGTGGTAGTACCCAGTAATTGCACTGTTGCACCGATGATAGGTTCACCGGTTTTTGAATCTGTTACTATACCAATGATTTTTGCCTTTTTCTGTTGTGTACTTTCCGTTTTCTCAACTTTAAGAATAACTTCATTCCCTTTAATAACATAACTGATATTACTCCCTTTAAAGACTTCGTTCAAGACGTCATCAATAGAACCTTTACAATCGATACTCTTAAGAGTTGTGTTTTTCAAATCATTAGCGTTATAGAAAAAAGTATATTGACTGCTTTTTTCTATGAGCCGGATGGCTTGAGGAATAGTGAGAGACTGACCTTTAACCACAATCTGTCCTTGCGCAGCAAGTGCAGACAGCGGATAAAGCAGCAAAGCCATAACGATGTATTTAAGACACCGCTTCTGACAAGAAAATAAAAACTTGTTCATGCTTCAATTTTTAGATTTAACATTGGGTTAATAAATATTAGTTGTAAATAATAATCTCGTGATTTATTTCTTTTTTCCGAAGATTCAGGCTAAAACAAATTTTATCAATAACGTCTTCCAAAGACTCATCATAGCGGATACTCCCTGTAAAGGCACAATTTTTATTCACTTTATCGCTGATAATGATACGTGAACCATACATTTGGTTTATAATCCTAGTCAAATGTTCCAAATTAAATTGTGTAAAATTATAACGGCCGTTTTGCCACTCTATATTTTCTATTTGCCTTAATTGAGTCCCTGCATCAGCAGGATTATATACCAATTCCTGAAGTGGTTTCATCTCTATTTTATGTTGAGTCGATTCAACATTAAATTCAATGCTTCCATTAAACAAAGTAATTTCATTGGCACTGGGATTGTTCTGCTTTATCAAAAAGCAAGTTCCTTTCACTTCGATAAAGGCTTTATCGATATACACCCTGAATTTTCTACCCATATTTTTGTGAACTTCGAACAAAGAATTACCTTTCAGCCATACATTCCGATGCTTCTTGAAATCTTCGGCAAAACGTATAGAACTTCCCGGCTGCATCCAGACCTTCGAACTATCTGGTAATAAATACATTCTGCTTTTCTGAGCTGTAATTTCAATATATTTATCCATCGGGGTACTACCTTCATTTAAATGCATCCAAAGTCCACCGACAATCAAAACAAGAGCTACAGAAGCAGCAATATACCATAGTTCTAAAGGAACTAATGCTATATCACATAAAAAATAAAGAAGTTATTATTACCAATTAATTTGTTAAGTATTATACTAGATATCAGAAGTTTAAACAGGAAACAAAACAAATAACATGTATATTATAGATACCAGTCAAGAAACTTTTCTAAAAAAAAGTTGCTCTTGTCATGTGGTGGTAGATGGGGCTGTTGTGTATTTAGTTTTAGATAACACAAAATAAATCTAAATATAATTATTAAAATGAATAAAAGTAACAAAGAAACTAATCTGATCAAGAAGCTATTGGCAGATCAATTGGACAAGAAGGAACGCAAGAAACTCTATTATTCAAATTTAATAGAAAAACAAATGAGAAAACAATGGAAAGAAAATAAGAATACTCCGGTAGAAAATGAGATTGGAAATAAGATATGGGACAAGATCGAGAACCAATGCATAAAAGTTCACAAAAGAATAGTTCCTTTAGAACTTATCCAATAAATATATGTTGCTATTATTTTATTTATAAAGAGAAAGAACATATTACCCAATTAAGTGCATATAATAGGATAATATAGCCATAATACACCAAGATAAATTAAACAAAAAATGTTATTTTTTAATATTCTTGTAGAAATCGCAGCAATTTAGAACAAAAAGATTACTTTTGCACCTCTAATTACTAAAACAGATGCAAGAAAAAGAAACAGTCAGGAAATTAAAGCATGGCGATCAGGAAGCATTTGCTTTTTTATACAATCATTACTGGAAACAAGTTTATAATTTCACAAGACTCTATTTCACCGCCTCTATGGATATTGAGGAAATTGTGCAGGAAGTATTTGTGAAAGTATGGGAATCTCATCATTTCTTGGATGAAAACAAAAGTTTTGAAGGCTACCTCTTTATCATAACCCGAAACGTGATCTTCAATCATTCACGTAGGTATTACAAAGAGACAGCCCTCAAAATAACAGCTATACAAGCAGTCGAAGAATCTTATGACATGGAGGGAGAGTTGGATGCCGCCGATTTAAAAAAATATATCGATGAACTTGTTATGCAACTCCCCCCCCGCCAACGAGAAGTATTCCGCATGAGCAGGGAACTGCACATGAGCAACAGAGAAATAGCAGAACACTTCTCTATTACTGAAAAAGCAATAGAGCGCCATATCAATCTGGCCCTGAAATTCCTCAAAAAGAACCTCAATTTATTCATGTTGTTTATGGCAGCTTAACATCCAACCAAGATTCTGTCATTGCACCTGCCATCCGCCCCCCAGAGCCTTATACACTTGTACTACAGCGATCAATTCGTCCCTTATCGCATTGCTGAGTCCGATTTGGGCATCGAAATATCCACGCTGGGCATCGAGCACATCAAGGTAGTTCGTCACCCCATTGATATATTGCAATTGCGCTAAGTCTACATAACTCTTAGCCGAACGTTCCAATTTCGCACGAAGGTCGTATACCTCCTTAATCTTATTGAAGTTGACAATCGAATTGCGCGTCTCTTTGAAAGCAGTCAGGACAGCCTTTTCATAGCTGTGCACTTCAGCTTCATAAGCGGCTTTCTTTGCTTTGAGAGCGGCACGATTTTTTCCCCAACCAAAAATAGGCGTAAGTAAAGCACCTTCCATAATGCTATAAGGCGATTTCAACAGTTCGGAGAGAGCGGTGCTTTCCGACCCTACCCTACCGGTAAGTGAAATACGTGGAAACATATTCGTATAAGCCACTCCTACCCGGGCATTGGCAGCAATCAATTTCTGTTCAGCCTGACGAATATCGGGGCGACGTTCCAATAGTCCGGAAGGCAACCCGACAGGTAACTCTTGTGGAAAGTTAAACTCCTGCAACAAACGGCTACGGGTAATTTTGTTAGGATATTCACCGGCTAGAAAAGCTATATCGTTTTCTTTCAGAGATATTTTACGTTCCAGATCGGGCACCAGTGTTGCAGTACGTGCCAACTCAACCTGAGACTGACGATAAGAAGTTTCAGACGTCAAACCTCCTTCGAAACGGATGCGGGCAAGACGCATGCCTTCCTCACGTGCTTTCAATGTTTGGCGAACAATATCCAATTCCGTATCGAGAGCTACAAGTTCATAGTATGCCTGCGCTACTTCGGCTATGATAGTCATGCGAAGGGCACGTTGTGCCTCCACAGACTGAAGGTACTCGGCAATGCTGGCGGAACGCGCCCAACGAAGATTTCCCCACAGATCGAGTTCCCAAGAGAAAAGAAGCTGCGCTTCAAAAGTATCGCTACGCTTGAAAGCATCACCACCGTGGTTTTCATTTTCTCTCTCCGCAGTCACGGTACCTCTAATGTCAGGCAACAGATTTGCTGTTGAAATACGTTTTTGCGCAGCCATCTCCTTGACACGGGCAGCAGCTATCAGCATGTCTTTATTGTGTTCCAAGGCCCTGTCTATCAGACTCCGAAGGGTACTGTCAGTGTAAATCTGCCACCATTCCTTATCTCCGAAACTCAAGCTGTCCTGATGTTGCGCCAGACTATCGGGCAGATTCAGTTCCGGACGGACATAACTTTTTCCTATTTTACAGGAACCTAAAGTTAATACAACTAATAAAAGAGTAATATATAAATAGCTTCTTTTCATAATTCAATCAGTTTTCTTTTTAGACTTGAACGGTAATTTCACGTTCACATTCGGTACATTTTTCAGTTTTGCCTTTGTCTTATAAACCAGCACAAAGAAGAATGGAACCAGAATAATGCCCACTACAATGGCAAAGATCATTCCGAAAAAGACTCCTGTACCAATAGCGGCACGGCTTGCCGAACCGGGACCGGTTGCCAGCACCATCGGAAGCATACCCAGCACAAAGGCGAGGGAAGTCATCAAGATGGGGCGAAAACGCAATTGGGCGGCATGAATGGCAGACTGTATTAAATCACCTCCACGGTCTACCTGCACTTTGGCAAACTCTACAATCAGGATGGCATTTTTTGCTGCCAACCCGACAAGCATCACCAGTCCGATCTGGAAATATACATCGTTTTCCAATCCGCAAACCCATACTCCCAGATAAGCCCCCAAGGCAGCCACCGGCAAAGAGAGTAACACAGCAATCGGTACCGTCCAACTTTCGTACTGTGCTGCCAGGAAAAGGAATACAAATAGGAACACCAGCGCCAACACCAATCCGGTCTGTCCTCCCGCCTTTTTCTCCTGATAGGAAAGCCCACTCCATTCCAGTCCGATATTATCGGGCAAATGATAACGGGCAATCTGCTCCATAATCTCCATAGCCTGTCCGGAACTATACCCCTGTGCCGCCTCACCGCGGAATACAGCAGTAGTAAACATATTGAAACGTTTAATGCTGCCGGGCCCCGTAGTATATGATGCGTTTCCCAAAGAAGTCAGCGGAATCATAGCCCCGTTGGAAGCCTTCACGAAAAACAAGTTAATATTGTCCTTATGTTCCCGATAGGGTGCCTCAGCCTGAATGTATACTTTATAGATACGGTTGAACATATTGAAGTCATTTACATAAACCGAACCGGTATAAGCTTTCATCGTTGAAAAAACATCCGCCAAAGGCACACCTAGCATCTTCACCTTATCACGGTCCACATCGAAATAAAGCTGTGGAATATCCGACTGAAGTGAAGAAGAAAGTCCCGTCAACTCTTTGCGCTGAGAGGCATAATACATCAGCGTATCCGCCGCCTGCACCAAATTTTCGAAAGTAGCCTCGCCACGAGCCTCCAGTTGCATCTCAAAACCACCCGAGGTTCCCAAACCGGGAATAACAGGAGGAGTAGAAAGATAGACTTTACACTCCGGATACTCACTCAGGTCGTGACGGACGTTTGACATAATCTCATCAATCGATGTGTCCTTGCGGTCTTCCCACGGCTTCAAGATAACAGTCAATTCACTACGAGCCTGATTGCTACCTACACGGGGACTGCTTCCGGTAACATTCTGTACATAGGCTATATACGGATTCTTTTCCAGATAAGTGATGGCACGATCCGTCACCTCCCGGGTACGTTCCAGCGTAGCACCTTCTGGCAATTCCAACTCTATCTTGAAGTACCCTTGGTCTTCCACCGGAAGGAAACTTGTCGGAATCAGCCGGTGAATCAACAAAATACCAATAAGCACCACTCCGAAACCGGCCAATACACGACGCGGATTACCGATTACCCTACGGATAGCGATTACATATTTATGATTGCCCACGTTCAACCAATGGTTGATTTTACGGAAAACAATGTTCTTCTTTTTGCCATTGTCCGGTTTCAGAATCAGCGAACACATGACCGGACTCAGAGTCAGCGCCACAACAGTCGAAATCAGTACGGATACAGCGATGGTAATAGTAAACTGGCGGTAAAGTTGGCCCGTAATTCCGCTGAGGAAGCTCACCGGCACAAATACGGCACAAAGTACCAGCGAGGTAGCAATCAACGCACCTGCCAATCCATTCATGGCTTTCTTGGTAGCTTCATACGGCGGCAACTTCTCTTCCTCCATAATACGCTCTACATTTTCCACCACTACAATAGCATCATCCACCACAATACCGATGGCAAGAATCAACCCGAGCAATGTCAATATGTTCAGCGAGAAACCGAAAATCAGCATGAAACCAAATGTACCGATCAGTGAAATAGGAACGGCAACAATCGGAATCAACGTAGCCCGCCAACTCTGCAAAGAAAGATAAACAACGAGTACTACCAGGATCAATGCTTCAAACAAGGTCTTATAAACTTCATGAATAGACTCGGAAATATAAGTCGTCATATCGAACGGAACCTCATAGCTCAGCCCTTCAGGGAAGTTTTTACTGATTTCATCCATCGCCTCTTTTACACTTTTCGCTACTTCCATTGCGTTAGCGCCCGGAAGCATATAAATTCCCAAAACGGCAGCATTCTTACCATTGATGCCACTCTCCGTACTATATGATGAGGCTTCCAGTGAAACTCGTGCCACATCGCGCAGACGAATGATAGAGCCATTTGTATTGGCACGAATCACAATATTTTCGAATTGTTCTACAGTAGAAAGACGTCCCTGCGTAGTGATAGGGATTGTCACATCGAGCCCCTTCACCGGTTGCTGCCCAAGTACACCGGCAGCCGATTCACGGTTCTGATCCTTCAAAGCATTCTGCAAATCCTGTACAGTCAGCCCGAAGTTAGCCAATTTATCCGGTTCTGCCCAGATTTGCATGGCATAATAACGGCTACCGATATTCGACACACGTCCTACTCCCGGAATACGGCGGATTACATCGAGTACATTAATCGTCGCAAAATTACTCAAATAGATTTCGTCAAATTTCGGATCGGACGACATCAATGTAAGGGTCATCAACTGGCTGGGCGCCTGCTTTTCAACTGAAATTCCGTTTTGAATAACTTCAGCCGGCAAACGGCTTTCCGCCAGTTTCACCCGGTTCTGAATTTCTACAGCGGCCAGGTCCGGATCGGCAGAAACATCAAAAGTAACCGTTGCCGAGAAGCCTCCGGAATTGGAACTGTTCGACTCCATATAAAGCATACCCGGTGTTCCGTTAATCTCCTGTTCGATGGGAGTTGCTACAGCCTGCGAAACCGTAAGCGCACTGGCTCCCGGATAAGAGGCACTGATCTTCACTACCGGAGGAGTGATCTGCGGATACTGGTCGACAGGCAACATGGTCAGTCCGATGATGCCGATGATGACTATCAGTATCGAGATAACGATCGAGAAAACAGGTCTATCTATAAAAAAACTAACTTTCATATTCAGTAAGGTCTCACCCCGCCCCTCTCCCAACGAGAGGGAGGAAGAGTTTCTTTTAAATTATACGTTTTTATCTATCTCAGGAAAAGGGAATCACTCAGTCTCTTTTTTCTCAGCTGACGGCTGGGGTAAAGTGGCTCTCACTTTCATTCCCGGTGTCAGCTTGTGATACCCTTCCACCACTACTTCTTCACCTGCACCCAGACCTCTCTCCACAACGAGTTTATTACCAAATTCAGGTCCCAACTCAATGAACCGTTTCTCTGCCGTAGAATCTCTGCGCATCACATAAATATATGCTCCGCCTTTCTCGATAGTCACTGCTTTATGCGGTACAACGATGGCTCCTTCACGTACATCCAAGAGCAGCTTTACCTTCGTAAACTGTCCCGGAAGCAATACCTGTTTCGGGTTCGGCATCTCCGCTCTTACCGAAAAAGTACCGGTCTGCGGATCTACCTGAGGTTCGGCAAAATCCACATATCCTTTATAAGGGTATACCGTATTATCCGCTAAGGTAATGGTGATGTTCGGCTGCCAGGAACGGGAAGAGTCCTGCTGACCGATATTGATATTACGTTCTTTGCTCTTCAGATAATCCAGAGCAGTCATGCTGAAGTCCACCAGCACCGTATCACTCTTCACAACTGTAGCCAAAAGCGATTTTCCACCCGGTCCCACCAGTGTCCCCAAATCCACATTACGTTCGCTGATGTGTCCGGACAACGGCGAACGGACCAATGTATAACCCAACTCCAACTCTGCCTGCGCCAAGTCCGCCTCACTCATGGCAACGGTTGCCACCGCACTTTCATAGGCCGCCTCCGCATTGTCCAGATCTAACTGGCTGGCCGCATTCTGGGCATACAAAGGCTTGATACGTTCCAAATCCCGCTTTGCTTTCAATGCCTGTGCTTCATCTTTTTTCAGTTGTGCCCGTGCTTTATCTGCCTTTGCACGATATTGATCCTGATTGATCACAAAAAGCACCTGATTTTTATTCACATACGTTCCCTCGGCAAAGAGCATACTTTCCAGATACCCCTCCACACGGGCCCGCACTTCCACAAATTGTTGTGCACGTATGCGCCCCACATACTCACCGAAAATCTCTACATTATCCCTTTCTGCGGGCTCTACAATTACAGTCGGCACTTCCGGCTCTACTTTATGTGGTCGTGTCAGAATCCAGTAAATGCCTGCCACCAAAGCCAAACAGACGATGCCTGCAATTGTTCTTTTTCTCCTCAGTTTTAGCTCTTTTCTCGTAAAAAACAGTCTCATGCTTGTTTGTATTATTAAAATTAACTTATCCTTTATTAGCTACTTTACAAATCAGATACCAAATTACACAGGAACCGATCTTTTCAACTAAAAGCACCTCCACACGTCTTACAAAGGCAATTTCAATGATTTACCGAACTTAGCTGCCATTCGTTAAAAGTGTGGAATTATGCCCATTAGTGTAGAATAATTCCACAAAAGGGCCGCAAAGATAATTCTTTTCTGCATAAGTTCCATAACTTTCACTTTTAATGGCATTCGCTACTTATTTATCAAATAATAGTATAAATTTGTAGTAACATTCATAATAACACTATAATGAAAAAACATTTGTCATTGATATTAGTTCTGTTACCGGTACTTTTTCTGGCACTCCCCGCTCTGGCACAAGAACGTAAAAAAGTCGGAGTGGTACTCAGTGGAGGAGGTGCAAAAGGGGTAGCACATATCCAGGCACTGAAAGTCATAGAAGAAGCCGGCATTCCGATCGATTATATAGTAGGTACCAGTATGGGATCCATTATCGGCGGATTATACTCTATCGGATATACTCCTCAGCAATTGGACAGCATGGTGCGCAAACAGGACTGGATGTTCTTACTGAGCGACCGGGTGAAACGTAGCGCCATGTCACTCAATGAACGTGAAAAGTCAGAAAAATATGTTTTTTCGTTTCCGTTTACCAAAAGTCCCAAAGATGCAGTTTCAGGTGGCATCATAAAAGGACAAAATCTGGCCAATCTTTTTACGGAACTGACAGTGGGATATCACGATTCCGTAGATTTCAACAAACTTCCCATCCCCTTTGCCTGCGTTTCACAAAATATCGTAAATGGCGAACAGATTGTGTTCCACAATGGAATACTTGCCACAGCTATGCGGGCCAGTATGGCTATTCCGGGAGTATTCACCCCGGTACGGAAGGATAGTATGATCCTGATTGACGGCGGCATGATCAACAACTACCCTGTAGATGTGGCCAGATCGATGGGTGCGGATATCATCATCGGGGTAGATGTACAGAACAATCTGAAAGGAATCGACAAACTAAACAGCGCTCCGGACATACTCTCTCAAATCATCGACCTGACAACTAAAAACAACCATCAAAGCAATGTCGGCCTGACCGATACTTATATAAAGGTAAATGTAGAAGGATATTCCTCGGCCAGTTTTACTCCCGCAGCCATCGACTCCCTGATGCACCGGGGAGAAGTAGCAGCCCGCAAGCAATGGGCTTCTCTGCTCGCTCTCAAAAAGAAAATCGGCATTGCAGACACGTTCGTACCCCAATCGCACGGCCCTTATACCATGTTCTCAAAGGACCGGACCCTGCATGTGAAAGAAATCACCTTCTCCGATGTAGAAGAAAACGATAAGAAATGGTTAATGAAGAAATGTAAACTGCAAGAAAACAGCAGAATCAGCATGCGTCAGATTGAGCAGGCACTGTTCATCCTGCGTGGAAACCAGTCTTACTCAAATGCCAGTTATACACTGACCGATACTCCCGAAGGTTACAAACTAAACTTCCTGCTAGAGAAAAAGTACGAGAAAACGATTAATGTAGGCATCCGGTTCGACTCGGAAGAGATAGCCTCATTATTAATAAACGCTACGGCACAGTTAAAGACTCATATTCCCTCCAAAGTCTCCGTCACCGGGCGATTGGGCAAACGATACATGGCACGGGTAGACTATACATTGGAGCCGATGCAACAACGAAACGTCAACTTTTCGTACATGTTCCAATACAATGACATCAACATTTACGATCATGGTGACCGTGCCTATAACACTACTTACAAATATCATTCCGGTGAGTTTGGATTTTCGGATGTATGGTATAAAAACTTTCGGTTTGGGTTCGGAGCACGAATCGAGTATTTCAAATACAAAGATTTCCTCTTCAAGAAACCGGAATTTACGATGAATGTCAATTCCGAATATTTCATCAGCTATTTTGCACAATTGCGTTACAACACTTTCGACAAAGGGTATTTTCCATCTAAGGGAAGTAACTTCTCCGGAGCTTATTCGCTGTACACAGACAACTTTGCCCGATATAACGGACATGCCCCCTTCTCTGCACTCAGTGCTTCCTGGGAAAGTGTATTCTCCATAAGTAACCGCCTGACATTGATCCCGGCACTTTACGGCAGGGTATTGATCGGCCAAGAGATCCCTTATGCTTATGAAAATGCGTTAGGAGGCGATGTATTCGGCCGTTACCTTCCTCAACAACTCCCGTTTGCAGGAATTTACAATATAGAACTAACGCACAATTCCGTTGCCGTGGCTTCCTTGAAACTACGCCAACGCATGGGTAGCAAACATTATATCACGTTGGCCGGAAATTTCGCCTTGAGTGATGACAATTTTTTCAAAATCCTGAAAGGTAACCGGATTTACGGTTGCAGTATCGGATACGGCCTGGACAGTATGTTCGGTCCGTTGGAAGCTTCATTAGGATATTCCAATCAATCCAAAGACGTGGGATTCTACGTAAATTTAGGATTCTCTTTTTAAGAAACTTAACCCGTATCCCGATAGGGTGTAGCCTTATGAAGCAAAGGGTGTAGCCATCCGGGCAATAGGGTGTAGCCCTGCCGTGCGGATGGCTACACCCTATTTCGGCCCCTTCCCAGACGACCGGACAACCGGACAGACAGAGCACGGATTTATTTAATTATTTCAAATTTATTACTCAGAACCAAAGAAAGTCATTATCTTTACCGAAAATATTTTCTATATACTCACATAAAACATTTGGAATAATGGCAAAGAGAAGAGAACTTAAAAAAAACGTAAATTATATCGCAGGTGAATTATTTTCAGAGTGTCTGATCAACAGTAAGTTTATACCGGGTACCGACAAAAAGAAAGCTGACGAGTTGATGGTGGAAATTATAAAAATGCAAGATGAATTCATCAGTCGAATCAGTCATACAGAACCGGGTAATGTGAAAGAATTCTACAAAAAATTCCGTTCGGACTTCAATGCAAAGGTAAATGAAATCATTGACGCTATCGCGAAACTGAATTAAGGATGAAGAAAGCAATATATAGCTTTATCTACTATCACCTGTTGGGGTGGAAAACCAATGTAACGGTACCGAACTATGATAAATGTGTAATCTGTGCGGCACCCCATACAACAAATATGGACCTCTTTATCGGCAAACTGTTTTATGGAGCGATAGGCCGTAAAACCAGTTTCATGATGAAAAAAGAGTGGTTTTTCTTTCCTTTAGGAATCTTGTTCAAGGCCGTAGGCGGCATTCCCGTAAATCGAGGACGCAAAAGCTCACTGGTAGAACAAATGGCAGAGGTCTTTGCCAAAAGACCTAAGTTTCATCTTGCAATCACTCCAGAAGGAACCCGTAAACGCAACCCCAACTGGAAAAAAGGATTCTACTACATCGCATTGAAAGCGCAGGTCCCTATCGTGCTGATCGGAATCGATTACAATACGAAAACAGTTACCTCCACCAAAGCAATCATGCCCAGCGGAGACATTGAAAAGGACATGCGTGAAATAAAACTTTATTTCAAAGATTTCAAGGGAAAACATCCCGAGAACTTCTCCATTGGAGACGTTGAATGATTATTCATGAAAATCTCGATTGTACAGACAGATATTATCTGGGAAAATAAACAGGAAAATCTCCGTTTGCTCCGCGAAAAGCTATCACCTCTTCGCGGAACAACGGAGATTGTTGTTTTACCGGAGATGTTTACAACAGGATTCAGCATGAACAGCCGGCTATTAGCCGAACCGGTTTCCGGTACCACGCTCCGGAGTCTCAAAAATTATGCCATAGAATTTCATTTGTCATTGGCCGGGAGTTTCATTTGTGAAGAACAAGGTTCTTATTATAACCGGGCTTTCCTGATCACTCCCGATGGACAGGAATTTTACTATGACAAACGCCACCTCTTCCGCATGGGACACGAAGCGGAACATTTTTCGGCAGGCAGCCGGAAAGTGATCATTCCCTACAATGGTTGGAACATCTGCCTGCAGGTATGTTACGACCTCCGCTTTCCTGTCTGGAGCAGGAATGTGAACAATGAATATGACCTCCTTATATATGTAGCCAGTTGGCCGACTCCACGTATTCAGGCATGGAATACATTATTATGCGCACGTGCCATTGAAAATCAATGTTATGTATGCGGTGTGAACCGTATAGGACAGGACGGCAACGGGCTCTGTTATCCGGGGTATTCCGCTTTATATGGACCTAAAGGAGAAAACCTGGCAGGAACTCCCGATTCGGAAGAAAAAATACAAACCATTGAACTTAGCCTGGAAGCCCTCACTACTTTTCGTCATAAATTCCCTTGCTGGAAAGATGCAGACCCCTTTCTCCTTTACTAAATATCCAAGCCTAAATTTCCGTATTTACTAAAAATATCTCTTGAATTATAGTATATAAATGCAAAAAAGTATCTAATTTTGCCAGACAATCAATTTATTGTACCAAAAAACAAACCCTAATTTAACTCATAACACGAATGTTAACCCAATTAATTAATGCACGTATACTCACCCCCCAAGGATGGATGAAAGACGGTTCCGTGCTTATCAGAGACAATAAGATTTTAGAAGTCACAAACTGCGATCTGGCCGTTATCGGAGCTGAACTTATTGACGTCAAAGGTATGTATGTAGTCCCCGGTGGAGTAGAAATCCACGTGCATGGTGGTGGAGGCCGCGACTTTATGGAATGTACGGAAGATGCTTTCCGGGCAGCGGTCCATACTCACATGAAACATGGCACAACAAGTATCTTCCCCACACTGTCATCATCTACAGTCCCCATGATTCAACAAGCTGCAGAAACCTGTACCAAGTTGATGGAAGAGAAAAACAGCCCTATCCTGGGACTGCACCTCGAAGGTCATTACCTGAACATGAAAATGGCAGGAGGACAAATTCCGGAAAACATTAAAAATCCTGATCCGAATGAATACATTCCGATCGTAGAACAGTATCATTGCATCAAGCGTTGGGATGCTGCTCCGGAACTTCCGGGAGCCATGCAATTCGGTAAATATATTGCTGCCAAAGGCATACTGCCTTCCGTAGCACATACACAAGCCGAATTTGAAGATATCCGTACAGCTTATGAAGCCGGATACACTCATGCAACCCACTTCTATAATGCAATGCCCGGCTTCCACAAACGCAGAGAGTACAAGTACGAAGGTACAGTCGAAAGCATTTATCTGTTGGATGACATGACAGTAGAAGTAGTAGCCGACGGTATTCACGTCCCCCCTACGATCCTGAGACTTGTATATAAAATAAAAGGTGTGGAAAGAACCTGTCTGATCACCGATGCCCTTGCATGTGCCGATAGTGACAGCAAAGAGGCTTTCGACCCGCGCGTAATTATCGAAGACGGAGTCTGCAAACTGGCCGACCATTCTGCTTTGGCGGGAAGTGTCGCCACCATGGACCGCCTGATCCGCACCGTTGTGCAGAAAGCAGAGATCCCACTGGAAGATGCAGTTCGCATGGCTTCCGAAACTCCGGCACGCATCATGGGGGTATATGATCGCAAAGGTTCCTTGCAAAAAGGTAAGGATGCCGATATTCTGGTACTGGACGAAGACCTCAACGTAAGAGCCGTATGGGCCATGGGTAAGTTGGTACCTGAAACAAATACCCTGTTCTAAACGATAAACGTTTTTGAGCGATAACGATTAACAGGCTGTGCCGGTGCAGCCCGTTAATCGTTTGTTATTTATCGCCTGTTACTTATCGCTCATTGTTCAAAACCGTTCATCGTTTATCTCCCATCATTTATCGTTCCCTCCTCCCTATTTATAGGTAAAAAAAGATTTTAATTTAATTTCCCTGTCAACCTTATCGCATAGTTGATTGTTTTTATATATATTTGTTCAGAGTTTCCAATAACGACAAAGACTCAGTCAAACTTAATTAATAACAAACTTATGAAGACAAATCTTAGTTCTCAGATTACTCTCAACAGGGTCTCCCCCAGGTATTACAGACCAGAGAATGCATTCGAGAGATCGGTATTGACCCGATTAGAGAAAATTCCTACAGACATCTATGAATCTGTAGAAGAAGGTGCAAATCATATCGCTTGCGAAATAGCACAGGTTATTCGTGATAAACAGAAAGCAGGACGTTTCTGCGTACTGGCATTGCCGGGTGGAAATTCTCCGCGCAGCGTATATGCCGAATTAATTCGCATGCACAAAGAAGAGGGACTCAGTTTCCGTAACGTAATTGTATTCAACATGTACGAATACTATCCGTTGTCTCAAGATGCAATCAACAGTAATTTCAATGCGTTGAAAGAGATGTTCCTCGATCATGTAGATATCGATAAACAGAATATCTTTACTCCGGACGGTACGATTGCCAAAGATACCATCTTTGAATACTGCCGCCTGTACGAACAGCGCATCGAAAGCTTCGGTGGTATCGATATCGCCCTGTTAGGCATCGGCCGTGTAGGTAATATAGCCTTCAACGAACCGGGGTCACGCCTGAACTCTACCACCCGACTGATTTTGCTGGATAGCGGTTCACGCAACGAAGCATCCAAGATATTCGGCACCATCGACAACACCCCTATCAGTTCTATTACGATGGGTGTAGCCACAATTCTTGCTGCTAAGAAAATCTATTTGTTGGCATGGGGTGAAGAAAAAGCCCACATGGTAAAAGAGTGTGTAGAAGGTAACGTAACAGATACCATTCCGGCATCTTACTTACAGACCCACAACAATGCACATGTAGCTATCGACCTGTCAGCAGCTTCCAACCTGACACGCATTCAACGTCCATGGCTGGTCACTTCCTGCGAATGGAATGACAAACTGATCCGTAGCGCAATCGTGTGGCTGTGCCAATTGACCGGCAAACCAATCCTGAAACTGACTAATAAAGATTACAACGAAAATGGCTTGAGCGAGCTGCTTGCCCTCTTCGGATCTGCTTATAACGTAAATATCAAGATATTCAACGACCTGCAGCACACCATTACCGGATGGCCGGGTGGTAAACCGAAAGCAGACGACACATATCGTCCGGAACGTGCAAAACCATATCCGAAACGAGTAGTCGTATTTTCTCCGCATCCCGATGACGATGTGATCTCTATGGGTGGTACGATCCGCCGTCTGGTAGAACAGAAACATGAAGTCCATGTAGCTTACCAAACTTCGGGAAACATTGCCGTAGGCGATGAAGAAGTAGTTCGCTTCATGCATTTCATCAACGGATTCAACCAAATCTTTATAAACAGTGAAGATCAGGTGATCAGTGAAAAGTACGCCGAAATCCGTAAATTCCTGAAAGACAAAAAAGACGGCGATATGGATACACGCGATATCCTGACCATCAAAGGTCTGATCCGCCGTGGCGAAGCGCGCACAGCTTGTACTTACAACAACATTCCGCTGGAACGTTGTCACTTCCTGGACCTCCCCTTCTACGAAACCGGTAAAATCCAGAAGAATCCGATCAGTGAAGCCGACGTAGAAATTGTCCGCAACCTGCTCCGTGAAGTGAAACCTCATCAGATCTTTGTAGCCGGTGACCTTGCCGACCCGCACGGAACACACCGTGTATGTACAGATGCCGTATTTGCTGCCGTAGACCTTGAAAAGGAAGAAGGAGCCGAATGGTTGAAAGACTGCCGTATCTGGATGTATCGTGGCGCATGGGCCGAATGGGAAATTGAAAACATCGAAATGGCTGTACCTATCAGTCCTGAAGAATTGCGTGCAAAACGTAACTCTATCCTGAAGCATCAGTCACAGATGGAAAGCGCTCCATTCCTAGGCAACGACGAACGCTTGTTCTGGCAGCGTAGCGAGGATCGTAACCGAGGTACTGCCGCTCTTTACGACAGCTTGGGACTGGCTTCTTACGAAGCAATGGAAGCATTCGTAGAATACATCCCACTATAACCAAAGCCAATTAGTGAAATAAAAATAAAGAAGAGTGAGGAGTTTGGAACTCTTCACTCTTCTTTTGTTTAAACAGAAAAGATACAAATTATATATGAAACAAAAAAAATTCTTCCGTCTTCTTCCTATAGAGGGAGCTTATAATATTCGTGATCTGGGAGGTTATCCGACATCAGACCATAAACATGTAAAATGGAAAACATTCATCCGTTCGGGCGATCTTGACAAACTGACAGAATCCGATCTGGACTATCTTACCTCCTTGCACATCCGAACCGACATCGACTTCAGGAGCATGCAGGAAAAAAAAGCAGCGGCAGACAAAATTCCCTCAACTGTTACACAATATATTCCCTTATCTATCGAAGCAGGCGACATGACCGACATGGCACACTTCAACCTGAACAATATACCGGGAATACTCGAACAGGCATACGTTTATATCATCCAAAATGCTCAGGATACTTATCGGGAATTCTTCCGGATTGTTTCGGAAGAACGGAATACTCCTCTTTTATTTCACTGCTCAGCGGGAAAAGACCGTACCGGAATTGCCGCAGCCTTACTACTGGGAGCATTGGGTGTCGACAGGGAAGTGATAATGGAAGATTACATGCTGTCTGCCGAATATATAAAAGGGAAATATGATGCAATCGTACAAGCTCATCCTGGATTTGCCCCTCTCACCACAGTACGGAAAGAATATCTGGAAGCTGCTTTCCAAACTATTGACACTGACTATCAAGGTATGGATAACTACCTGAAAAATCAATTGGGAGTAGATACCCACAGATTGAGAATGCTGTATACCGAATAAATGGACAGTTAGCAACTTCCTCAGCCAATGACTTATCGGCAATTGCCGGTTTTTCATTTATTTCTTCTACTTTTGCACCCGATAATCATTCAACCGAGCATATGAAAAAACTATGTATATTTCTCCTGCTGCTCTTTGCTGCAACAGGAATCTTGTTTGCACAAGAAATAGAAAAAAGCGTGAAAGAGCGGCTCAGTAATTACTTTGAGACTTACACCCCGGCATCTGCCAATACCGGAAGCTGTAAGTTAAAAAGCGTAGACATAGACTTCGAAGGCAGGAAACTATCTATCTATGCTTCCGAGAGTTTTGCTTATCAGCCGTTTGTACCGGAAACAGTAGACGAAATCTATCATCAGATAGAAGAATTGCTGCCCGGCCCGGTACGTTTTTTCCGAACTACAATTTATGCCAACAACCAACCTATCGAGGAGTTGATTCCCAATTTCTTTCGCGGGAAGAAGAAAAAAGATAAATCGCGGCTTTCAAACGCAGAATATAAAGGAGCACCTTGGGTGATAAACACCTCCCGCCCTTACGAAATAACCAAAGGATTGCAGAACCGGCACATCTCTTTGTGGCAAAGCCATGGCAAATATTACAAGAACGATAAAGGCGAATGGGGATGGCAACGTCCACGTTTGTTCTGCACTACCGAGGACCTGTTCACGCAATCTTTCATTCTGCCTTATGTCATCCCTATGCTCGAAAACGCCGGAGCTAATGTCTATACCCCCCGGGAGCGGGATACTCAAAAGAATGAGGTGATTGTGGACAACGATACACGAAACGGTTCCATCTATCTGGAGATGAAAAGCCGCAAAGCCCGTTGGGAGAAAACCGACGGTTACGGATTCGCACAAAGAAAACCTGTATATGAAGATGGAGAAAACCCTTTCCTGACAGGTAGCGCACGCTTCACCCGGACTGAAAAGAAAAAGAATAAGGCATTTGCCGAATGGATTCCTACAATCCCCGAAACAGGGAGTTACGCAGTATATGTATCCTATCAGACACTTCCAAACAGCGTCAGTGACGCCAAATATCTGGTATTTCACAAAGGTGGTGTAACAGAATTTAAAGTCAACCAGAGGATCGGCGGTGGTACATGGGTATATCTCGGAACCTTTGAGTTTGACAAAGGCAGCAATGATTATGGCATGGTGGTACTAAGCAATGAGAGCAGCGAAAACGGGGTTATCTGTGCCGATGCCGTTCGTTTCGGCGGAGGAATGGGAAATATATCCCGCGGCACAGTAAGCGGACTGCCCCGTTATCTGGAGGGAGCCCGTTATTCTGCCCAATGGGCAGGTATGCCCTATGATGTCTACGGAGGCAAACAAGGAACAAATGACTATGCTGACGACATCAATGCACGCTCCAACACCATCAATTACCTGTCCGGTGGTTCTGTATTCAATCCCGGACAAAAAGGACTGGGTGTCCCCTTTGAAATGAACGTGGCGCTGCATAGTGATGCCGGATACAGTAAAACGAACGATATAGTGGGATCACTCAGTATCTATACCACCGATTTCAATAACGGACTGCTTAACTCGGGAAACAGCCGGTATGCTTCACGTGACCTGGCAGATCTCCTGCTCACCCAAATACAAAAAGACATTCGTGCCAAATTCAATATACAGTGGACACGCCGTAGTATGTGGGATCGCAATTATAGCGAAACACGCCTGCCTGCCACTCCATCCACTATCGTCGAATTGCTTTCACACCAAAATTTCGCAGATATGAAACTCGGTCACGACCCGAATTTCAAATTTACCGTAGGACGTGCCATTTACAAAGCCGTATTACAGTTCATCAGCAGTCAGCACAACAAGGAGTATGTAGTGCAACCACTCCCCGTCAGCAACTTCGCCATCGAGTTTGGCAAAAAAAGAAACACCCTGGAACTCTCATGGCAGGGTGAAAACGATCCGTTGGAGCCTACCGCCCGTCCCCGCGAATACATGGTATACACTCGTATCGGATACGGTGGTTTCGACAATGGAGTACGTGTGAATAAACCTTCGTACACCCTGAAAATAGAACCCGGATTGGTCTATTCATTTAAGGTTACAGCTGTCAACCACGGAGGCGAAAGTTTTCCATCCGAAATCTTATCTGCCTATAAAGCCAAACAAGAACATGCACGAGTGCTGATCATCAATGGTTTTAACCGATTGAGCGGACCGGCAGTAATCGACACACCGGACGAAGCCGGATTTGACCTGGAACAAGACCCCGGTGTCGCTTATCAATACAATATTTCACTTTGCGGGGTACAGACCGGCTTTGATCGCTCTCAGGCGGGAAAAGAAGGAAAAGGAAGTCTGGGCTATAGCGGAAACGAACTGGAAGGAATGAAAATTGCCGGAAACACTTTCGACTATCCTTTTGTACACGGCAAGGCAATCCAAGCTGCCGGAAACTACAGTTTCGTATCATGCAGCGATGAAGCTGTCGAAAACGGGCGTATACAACCGGAACATTATCCCATTGTGGATTTTATCCTGGGACTGGAGAAAGATGATATTTTAAGCAATCCGGCACGCAAAACGTATTATAAGACGTTCTCTTCACCCATGCAACGGATATTAACCGCTTACTGTCAGTCAGGAGGAAACCTTCTCGTCAGCGGGTCTTACATTGGCAGCGACATGAGTAATTCACAGGGTAACCGGGAGTTTACGGAAAAAATTCTGAAATACGGCTTCCAAGGTTCACTCAAAGATACCCGTTCGGGACAGATTACCGGATTGGGACGCACCCTGCAAATCCCCCGTTTGCCCAACGAGAAGGCTTATGCAGTAACAGCTCCTGATTGTATCGTTCCCGTAGACTCCGCGTTTCCGGTATTTGTCTATCAACCCGGACAATACAGTGCCGGAATCGCTTATAAAGGAAATTACCGGGTATTCGCAATGGGATTTCCATTCGAAAGCATCGAAAGCGAAACAGACCGTGCCATAGTAATGGCGGCAATACTAAAATTCTTCGGAGAAAAATAAATATCCCAATCCACTTTGCCGAAACCTGATGGGTGATGTCAGTCTTTTGTCTGCAAGAAACAAGTTTCTTGCAGACAAAAGACTACATGGATAACTCTTCCAAGCAAAACATCCATAGGGAAAAACACCTTGTGTTTTCTTTCACTCACCGATACATTTTGAACATCACTTTCGGCAGACACCCCCTCGGCTCTACGGTCATACCTGACACTCTTAAAGCTTATACTGACATAATGTCTGCTATCCAAACAAGACATATTTAACATTAACTGCCACAATGTCTGCCATCCTCTTATTCTTCTTCTTATTCGGTTGCCCCTCTAATCCGGCTGTTTTCGTTCCATAATATTTTTCTAATTTCATAATAGAGTCTTCTAATCTGATTATTTGTGCCCGGATAATCATTTGTAGCGTACTACATGAACCAATTTTATATAATTATGAAAGCAAAAATGTTTTTTTTAGTAGTAGCCATGCTACTTTGCAGAGGTGTAGCCTATGCATACAGCCCTTCGGCGAACGATCCGATTTCAAGGTCGGGAGGAATTGAGCAAGATATTCCACCTCCCCATATTCCACCGCCTCCGTTGCCGAGTCAGATATTTCTTCATGTCGGTGAAACTTCCGAAACTCCATATCCCATGATCGGGGCAATGGTATGGGAATGTGATAATCCACCGGTAGGTATAGAACAGGAAGAATCATATATCTTTGGAACTATGATTATCCTGCGTATAAAAGGAGTTGCAGCAGGAAGATATCAAGTGGATATGAAATGGTACAATCCGCTCAATCCGGGCCAGCCTCCATTAGGAAGACAAACCATTGAGGTCATCGTTCAGCCGTGGCCTTAACAAGTGACAAATAAATTGTCATAGAACTCCCTCCGCGATGCGCACCTGCATCCGGAGGGAAAATAAAGACAAATACAAACCGGACATAAACGACCATTTAAAAGCTATTCGGGAGAAAACTAAAAAACAGAGATAAGGAAGAGAAACCATTGGAAATATATATTCATCAAAAAAAAATCCCTGCCACTTACTCCATTCTTCATTTTAAATTCTATCTTTGCTCCTAGTAATAACTATTAAAATAAAAACACTATGTACACAATACAGGCAAATCCAAGTGGCACACGCAGCATGGAAATATCTGAAGAGAATTTGGTAACCATTGAAAAATACTCTTTATTCCAGCATCTGATAGACAGCAATGGAATTGTAGATGAAGCTGTTCTGGAAAAGCTGAAACTCAATATACGTTCTCTGATCGCAAGTCAGGAAGAAGACAGTAAAGACCTGCTCGACCTTTGTATAGATGTGATTTATCACAACAATATGAAAGCATTCGGGTTGCAGCAACTCATCAAGCTCTATCTCACCTGGTTGTCAAAGCAGGAAGCAGAAGAAGAGGAGGAGGCATGATTACCGTCGATACCTGTGGAATGACGAACTATAGCCCGTTGATTCCGGCCATAAAAGCGATGTGTAATGCCAATCCCGGTGACAAGATGGAGATTGTAACGGATCAGGTGGCTGCATTCCAGGATCTTAAGGAATATTTATCAGAACAAGGTATCGGATTCCGTGAAATATATGATGGAGAACGGATGACTTTACAGTTTACTATTTTATGAGCGAAATACAAAATCAAATTAAAAAATGGCCGGTAACGGCAATCAAAAAAATCAAAAGTACATTCGGTAGCGCAGAAAAGTTCTACGCTACCGTTTATCTTATAGCCCGCAACGAACATCATTGCCAGATGATGGGAGTGGCCGGAGCGGAACAACGCTTGAAGACGATTCATGCCTATCAGGGTATGATTCGCTTTATGCTTGATGAAGAAGGACTCAATGGTAAGGAAATCCTGGACACAATAGCCGGAGAGTATCTGGAAGACTTTGTGAACTATCGCGAACAAGACTTCGGAATGACCAATGAAGAATTTATTGCCATTATCAAAAGAATAGGTTGAACGCATGGATATATTCCTGATTATTCTGGGTAGTATCTGCCTGCTTGTCGGATTAGCCGGATGTATCGTCCCTATGCTTCCCGGGCCTCCTGTCTCCTATCTGGCACTGGTATTTCTGCATTTCACCGATAAGGTTTCTTTTACCATTCCACAACTATTCTTCTGGTTGTTCATTGTGGTACTGATACAAATACTCGACTATTTCATTCCGATGTTCGGTGTAAAAAGACTCGGAGGTACCCCATGGGGTAAATGGGGTTGCATCATCGGTACCTTTGCCGGCATTTTTCTGTTCGCCCCCTGGGGCGTATTTATCGGCCCGTTTGTGGGCGCAGTTGTAGGCGAATTATTGGGTGGAAAAGAAACGAAATACGCGTTGAAAGCAGGATTCGGAGCATTTGCAGGGTTCCTGTTGGGCACCGTACTGAAGGTAGCCGTATGCGGTTGGTTCATCTTCTGCTTTATCCGTGCCCTCGTATAGCGAAATTATCCGTATCTTTGTCCCCATGAAAGAATATCGACTTACCGATTGGTTACCCACTACCAAGAAAGAAGTAGAGCTTCGCGGCTGGGACGAACTGGATGTTATCCTCTTTAGCGGCGATGCTTATGTGGACCATCCTTCATTCGGAACCGCCGTTATCGGTCGTATCCTTGAAGCCGAAGGCCTGCGTGTAGCCATTGTGCCCCAACCTAACTGGCGTGACGACTTGCGTGACTTTCGCAAGCTGGGACGTCCCCGACTCTTTTTCGGCATCAGTGCAGGTTGCATGGACTCCATGGTGAACAAATATACAGCTAACAAACGCTTACGTAGCGATGACGCTTACACCCCGGACGGACGTCCCGATATGCGACCGGAATATCCCTCGATCGTATACACCCAAATTCTGAAAAAACTCTATCCCGATGTTCCCGTCGTTTTGGGAGGTATTGAAGCAAGTATGCGCCGCCTCAGCCATTATGACTATTGGCAGGATCGGTTAAAGAAAAGTATACTTTGTGAAAGCGGTGCCGACATGCTGATTTACGGCATGGGAGAAAAGCCTATTTGTGAGTTGGTCCGCCGATTGACAGCCCTGTGTGATAATCAGGATAGAGTGATTTCATCATCCGACATTCATTCTCCGGCATTATCCTCTATCCCGCAGACGGCTTATCTGACCAGGAAATATGAATCCGACGAGAATGATATCACCCTCTATTCGCATGAAGAATGTCTGGCTGATAAAAAGAAACAGGCAACCAACTTCCGTCATATAGAAGAGGAAAGCAATAAATACGCGGCAGCCCGAATCGTACAGGCTGTCGATGGTAAAACAGTGGTTGTAAATCCACCCTACCCTCCTATGACAGAGAAAGAGCTGGACCGTTCGTTCGATCTCCCTTACACTCGTTTGCCTCATCCCAAATACAAAGGCAAACGCATTCCGGCTTATGATATGATTAAATTTTCCGTTAATATCCACCGGGGATGTTTTGGCGGATGCGCTTTTTGTACCATCTCCGCCCATCAGGGAAAATTTATAGTCAGCCGAAGCAAGGAAAGCATTCTGAAAGAAGTAAAAGAGGTAGTTCAATTGCCCGATTTCAAAGGAAATCTGAGCGATTTAGGAGGCCCTTCTGCCAATATGTATAAAATGGGCGGGAAAGATCTCTCCCTTTGCAAACGTTGTAAACGCCCCTCTTGCATTCATCCCAAAGTGTGTCCGAACCTGAATACGGATCACCGTCCGCTATTGGATATTTACTATGCAGTGGACTCTTTACCTGAAATCAAACGAAGTTTCATCGGAAGTGGAGTGCGATACGACTTATTGCTCCATCAAAGCAAGGATGCTACCGTCAACAAAATCACAGCAGAATATACTCGCGAACTAATAGCCCGCCACGTCAGCGGACGCCTGAAAGTTGCACCGGAACATACCAGTGACCGGGTACTGAGTATCATGCGTAAACCCGCTTTCAGCCAATTCGGAGAATTTAAAAAGATATTCGACAGAATCAACCGGGAACTTGGCTTGCGCCAACAATTGATCCCTTATTTCATCTCCAGTCATCCGGGCTGTAAAGAAGAAGATATGGCGGAACTGGCAGTCATCACCAAACAACTGGACTTCCATCTGGAACAAGTGCAGGATTTCACCCCTACCCCTATGACCGTAGCCACCGAAGCTTGGTATACAGGCTTTCATCCGTATACTCTCGAACCGGTATTCAGTGCCAAGACTCAACGGGAAAAGTTGGCACAAAGACAATTTTTCTTTTGGTATAAACCGGAAGAACGACGGAATATCATCAATGAATTGCGCCGCATCGGACGGGCGGACCTGATAGACAAACTATACGGAAAGAGGAAATGACAACTTCCTCTTTCCACACTTCACTTACTCTTTCTCTTTCACCGGTAATGCCACAATTTCCAGTAGTACACTGACAGCCGTTTCCACATTCGGAATATCTTTTACCAACATAGACCGACGTCCGTTCTGCTCTCTCAAATCACATCTTCGGGTATACTTCATCATGTAGTCGATCATCTTGCCGAAAGCAGCACTCTGATAATACGGGCTTTCTGCATTGTTGACAAAGAACAGTGTCATACGTCCTCCTTTCAAGAACACTTTCTCCACTCCCAATCGGGCAGCCAGGCGCCTTAACGGTACTATACGCAACAATTCTTCAGTCTCAGGCGGAATAGGGCCGAAACGGTCTTCCAATCGTGAACGGAAAGCATCTACATCTCTATCGAGAGTCAGTCCGTCCAGTTCCCGATACAGCAACATACGTTCGCTGCTGCCCGTCACATAATTAGCCGGTAACAGCAATTCCAGATCGCTTTCCACCTGACATTCTTCAACAAACTCTTCACCACTAATGACACCTTCTCCTTTTAATTCGTCAGCATAAAGTTCGGCAAATTCATCCGTTTTCAGTTCATGCACAGCTTCCGACAATATCTTCTGATAAGTTTCATAACCCAGATCGGCGATAAATCCACTCTGTTCGGCTCCCAGCATATTACCCGCACCGCGAATGTCCAGATCCTGCATGGCAATATGAATACCACTACCCAGATCACTGAAATTCTCGATCGCCTGCAGGCGACGTTTGGCTTCGGGGGTTAACGAAGACAACGGAGGAGCCAGCAAGTAACAGAACGCCTTTTTATTGCTACGTCCCACACGTCCGCGCATCTGGTGCAGATCGCTCAATCCGAAGTTTTGTGCCTGGTTGATAATAATCGTGTTCGCATTCGGTATATCGATTCCACTCTCGATAATAGTGGTTGCAATCAGTACATCGTAGTCATAATTGACAAAGCCGAAAATGATCTGTTCCAATTCCGCCGGCTCCATCTGTCCGTGTCCGATGGCTATCCGGCAATCCGGAATGTGACGAAGAATCATTGCTTTCAGTTCCGGAAGATTGGCTATACGGTTGTTTACCAGAAAAACCTGCCCATTACGACTCATCTCAAAGTTAATGGCATCAGCTATCACCTCTTCACTGAACGTATGTACCTCCGTCTGTATCGGATAACGGTTGGGAGGTGGAGTTGAAATCACACTCAAGTCACGCGCTCCCATCAGTGAGAATTGCAAAGTACGCGGAATAGGAGTTGCCGTCATTGTCAATGTATCCACATTGACCTTCATCTGCCGCAGCTTCTCCTTGACCGACACACCGAACTTCTGCTCTTCGTCAATAATCAGCAGTCCGAGGTCTTTGAACTTGACATCTTTTCCCAAGATACGGTGCGTACCGATCAGAATATTCACGTCTCCAGCTTCCAATCCTTTGATTACCGCCTTTGCCTGTGCCGCCGTACGGGCACGGCTGAGATATTCTACCCGGCAGGGAAGTCCTTTCAGGCGATCACGAAAAGTCTGGAAGTGTTGGTATGCCAAAACCGTTGTAGGCACCAGTACGGCTACCTGCTTATTGTCTGCTACGGCTTTAAATGCGGCACGGATGGCCACTTCAGTCTTACCGAAGCCAACGTCTCCACATACCAGGCGATCCATAGGCATATCCCGTTCCATATCCTGTTTCACATCCGCCGTAGCCTTACTCTGATCGGGGGTATCTTCATAGATGAACGAAGCCTCCAATTCCCGTTGCAAAAAACTATCGGGACTGTATGCAAACCCTTTCTCTTCACGACGTTGTGAATAAAGTTTTATCAAGTCACGAGCTATATCTTTAATCTTTGTCTTTGTACGCTCTTTCAGTTTCTCCCAAGCGCCCGTACCCAATTTGTTCAGTCGGGGGGCTTCTCCTTCTTTACCTTTATATTTTGAAACTTTATGCAACGAATGGATAGAAACAAATACCACATCTTCATTCTGATAGACCAGTTTCATGACCTCCTGTGTCGTATCTCCGTTAGGAATACGTACCAGACCGGAGAAACGTCCCACACCATGATCGGTATGTACCACATAATCACCGGGAGTGAACTGATTCAACTCTTTCAGCGAAAGGGCGACCTTTCCCGAACGGGCTTTATCACTCTTCAGGTTATATTTATGGAAACGGTCGAACAACTGGTGATCGGTAAACAAACAAAGTTTCAAGGTATCGTCTGCAAACCCTTCATGCAGAGTCCGCTCCACAGCCGTAAACTGAATCCGGTCTCCCCGATCCTCCAAAATGGCTTTGATACGATCCGTCTGTTTCGTACTGTCACTACAGATATAAAGTGCATATCCCCGGTTCAGATACTCTTTGAAAGACTCCGCCACCAAATCGAAATTCTTATGAAAAATAGGTTGTGCCGTAGTATGAAATGTCAAGGTAGCATCCGGTGTGCCGGTCGGCTTGTTACCAAACTCCATCCGCCGGAAATCGAGCGCACGAACAGTGAACTCACTCCCATCGATCAATTTTCCTTCCAAAGTAATGCCTCCATTCTCTTCGGCCTCCTGAGAAGCAAGAGCCTGCGGTGTGAGCGATTCATCGTGAACAACCTGAATACGCTCCCGCAACCAAAGGAAATCACGCATCGCCAAAGTGGTATCTTTCGGGATAAAATCAAGAAAAGAAGTTGTAACCTTTCCGGTTACGGCAAGATCGGGCACAATCACAATACTCTCTTTCTTCTCTTTCGACAACTGTGAATCGACCTCAAATGTACGGATACTCTCCACATCATTACCGAAAAAGTCAATACGATAGGGATACTCGGACGAAAATGAAAACACGTCGATAATACTTCCACGAACGGCATACTGCCCCGGTTCGTATACATAATCCACGTATTCAAACCCGTAACTATGCAATACATCCGTAATGAAACCCGTATCCACCCGCTCACCCACGTGCAGTTTCAGGGTATTCTCGCTCAACTCCTGCCGTGAAACGACCTTTTCGGCTAATGCATCGGGATAAGTGACGATACACAATCCCTCCTCACCCTTCTGCAAGCGACTGAGCACTTCAGTACGCAAAATCTCGTTAGCAGCATCTTTCTGTCCGTACTTCACCGAACGACGAAACGAAGAAGGGAAAAACAAAATGCGCTCTGTACCCAACACTTGGGTAAGATCATGATAAAAATAACCGGCTTCTTCCAGGTCACCTAATATAAAAACAAACGGGCAAGGACTCTTTTCAACCAATGCCGAAGCGAACAAGGAAGCAGCGGAAGCATATAAGCCGCCGCAATAGATATGTCTGACTGCGGGCTCCCCCAACAGTTTATTCAGGGCCTCTACATTCGGATGCCCCGCATATTGATGTTGCAGTTCAGTAATTGTCATAAATGCAATTTTAGCCCATCACCGATCCTATGAATTTACACGGATGAAACATGTTTCCGAACCATCTATGCAAATCCCTGTAACCTGTGATGCAAATTCACCGCAAAAGTACTAAATTATCCTTAGTTTTAATGCGCTATCTTTGGTTAGTAGCGGAAAAGCATTACATTTGTCTTCAAATTTAGACACAATATGCAGACATCGGACAGCATCGTAATCATCCCTACCTACAACGAACGGGAAAACATAGAGAACATCATCCGCGCCGTTTTCGGACTGGAAAAGACCTTTCATATTCTGATCATCGAGGACGGTTCTCCTGACGGGACCGCCGCCATTGTAAAGACCTTGCAGCAGGAGTTTCCCGACCGCCTTTTCATGATCGAACGTAAAGGTAAACTGGGATTGGGAACAGCCTACATCACCGGATTCAAGTGGGCACTGGAACATTCATACGAATACATCTTTGAGATGGATGCCGATTTCAGTCATAATCCCAACGATCTGCCACGGCTCTATGAGGCTTGTGCCATTCAGGGAGGCGATGTAGCTATCGGCTCTCGATACGTAAGCGGAGTGAATGTAGTAAATTGGCCGATGGGACGTGTGCTGATGTCTTATTTTGCATCTAAATATGTACGAATCGTTACCGGACTGCCGATACACGATACGACTGCCGGATTTAAATGTTACCGTCGCCAGGTACTCGAAACCATCGATCTCGACCACATACGTTTTAAGGGGTATGCTTTTCAGATAGAAATGAAATTTACGGCCTACAAATGCGGATTCAAGATTATCGAGGTACCGGTTATCTTTATCAACCGCGAACTGGGTACTTCAAAAATGAACAGCAGTATCTTTGGTGAAGCGGTATTCGGTGTCATCAAACTGAAAGTGAACAGCTGGTTTCACACATTCCCCCAGAAAACAAAAATGAATTAAGATATGAAAAGAACATTAATACAAAACGCTACCATAGTAAACGAAGGACGTTCTGCGCGCGGTTCGGTAGTTATCGAAGGGGAAAAAATAGCCGAAGTACTTGAAAAAGGACAGAAACCTGCTATCCCCTGCGAAGAAACAATCAATGCCAACGGATGCTATCTGATTCCGGGTGTGATCGACGATCATGTACATTTCCGTGATCCGGGACTAACCCACAAAGCCGACATCTCTACCGAAAGCCGGGCTGCCGCAGCTGGAGGTGTAACCTCTATCATGGACATGCCCAATACAAATCCGCAAACGACCACACTGGATGCGCTCAATGCCAAGTTCGATCTGCTTGCCGAAAAGTGTAGCGTTAACTATTCGTGCTATTTCGGGGCAACCAATAATAACTATACCGAGTTCGACAAACTGGACAAGAACCGTGTATGCGGAATTAAGCTTTTCATGGGATCGAGTACCGGAAATATGCTGGTAGACAAAATGAACAGTCTACTGAATATTTTCAATGGAACCGATCTGCTGATTGCCGCTCACTGCGAGAATCACGAAACGATTAAAAAGAATACGGAGAAGTATGTAAAAGAGTATATTGAAAAATATCCTCACCAATATTACCATGTTCATCATGAGACCCTTCCGATGGGTTATCATGCTAAAATACGTTCGATTGCGGCTTGTTACGAATCGTCCGAACTGGCTGTACGCCTGGCACGCATTGCAGATGCACGCCTGCATATCCTGCATATCTCTACAGCCAGAGAACTTTCACTGTTTGACAATGATATCCCGTTAGAGGAAAAGAGAATCACAGCAGAAGCTTGCGTTTCACATCTGTTATTCGACTCTTCCGATTATCCGGAACTCGGTGCACGCATCAAGTGTAATCCTTCTATCAAAACAAAAACCAACCGGGATGCGCTCCGCCAGGCAGTCAACTCCAACTTGATCGATGTAATCGCGACAGACCATGCCCCACACCTTCTCAAAGAAAAAGAAGGAGGGCCGTTGAAAGCAATGTCCGGTATGCCTATGATCCAGTTCTCTCTGGTCAGCATGCTCGAACTGGTGAACGAAGGTATCTTTACGATAGAAAAGGTTGTCGAAAAGATGTGTCACGCCCCTGCACAAATATACAATATTCACAACCGCGGCTTTATCCGCCCCGGTTATCAGGCCGATCTCGTATTGGTTCGTCCGGATGCATTATGGACGGTAAGCGCGGATCAGATTTTAAGCAAATGCGGATGGAGCCCGCTTGAAGGACGTACGTTCGAGTGGAAAGTAGAAAAGACATTTGCCAACGGACATCTATTGTATACTGACGGACAGGTAGACGAAACCTATCGCGGACAAGAGATCTATTTTGAACGATGAACAATAAACGAGGAACGGGGAACAATAAATGCGAGGAGAATGGGAAATATATTGAAAGATAAAAGTATGGCTTTCGCGATACGAATCGTAAACCTGCATAAATATCCGGACAAAAGAAAAGCTTACTCTCTATCCGACCAGATTCTAAGATCCGGTACAGCCATCGGAGTTCTGCAAAAAGAAACGGAATGCGCCGAAAGCAACGCCGACTTTATTCATAATATAGCATCGCCCCAAAAGAACGTAACGAAACCCTTTTCCGGCTTGAATTGTTATTTAAAACAGAATATTTATCCGAAACAGAATATTCAAGCATGTTTGCAGACGCAAATGAATTAATGAAACTTATGATTACCAGTATTAAAACAGTCAAATATGGAAAAGCATAACCCGTCATCATTCACCGTTGATAGCTCCTCCCCCGCTCATCGTTCATCATTCGCCGTTCATGATTTAACCCCTTATATCAACTGGATTTACTTCTTCCACGCCTGGGGATTCCAACCGCGTTATGCTGCCATTGCCAATATTCACGGATGTGACTCTTGCCGTGCTATCTGGCTGACCACTTTCCCGGAAGAAGAACGGGGCAAGGCTTCAGAAGCGATGCAACTTTATAAAGAAGCTAACCGGATGTTGAACGAACTGGACAGAAATTTTGAGGTAAAAACTATTTTTAAGCTCTGTCCTGCCAATGCGGATGGAGATAATCTGATTATAGACGGTATCACCTTCCCATTGCTCCGGCAGCAAGTCAAGAAGAAAGAAAACGAACCGTTCTTATGCCTCAGTGATTTCGTACGCCCGCTATCTTCAGGCATCACCGATGTGGTAGGAGCTTTTGCCTCATCCATCGATGCGGACATGGAAGGACTTTATGAGAAAGACCCCTATAAGCATCTTTTGGTACAAACGCTATCCGACCGCCTGGCCGAGGCCGCTACCGAAAAGATGCACGAGTACGTCCGCAAAGAAGCCTGGGGATATGCCAAGGATGAAAATCTTTCCATACCCGATCTTCTTGTCGAAAAGTATCAAGGCATCCGTCCTGCTGTGGGATACCCTTCTCTGCCCGACCAATCCGTGAACTTCATCCTGGATGAGATTCTCGATATGAAACAAATAGGTATCCACCTGACCGAGAATGGTGCCATGTATCCTCATGCTTCCGTATGCGGATTAATGTTTGCCCATCCCGCATCCCAATATTTCTCCGTGGGGAAGATCGGTGAAGATCAACTGGCAGACTATGCCGGCCGAAGGGGAAAAACCGTAGAAGAGATGCGTAAATTTCTGGCAGCAAACTTGCAATAAAAGTTTTCTTTCGATATATTTGTAACTGATCCTATTCTTTATAAATAGAAGAAGTTATGAAAAAGGTTCTTATTCTGTTATTATGGTTACTGCCCTCATGCAGCGTAGTGATCTTTGCACAGACTCAGCGCATAGCGGGTACTGTCATAGTTGGTGACGGCCAACCTGCCGTCGGTGCCGCCATCGTTGTCAAAGGAACCAATATCGGCGCCGTGACGAATGTAGACGGCAAGTTCGTAATAGCAGAAGCACCCGCTTCGGCACAACGGCTCGTAGTGTACCATGTAGGTATGGAACGCAAAGAGGTAGATGTTGCTCCCAACGTATACATTCAGCTTCAACCCGTAGAACAAGGCTTTTCGTGGAATGTGAAAGCCGGTGTCAGCCTGTTCAGTTATCGCCGCCCGGATGGACTGGACGAACGGACCGGATTCAGTGTCGGTGCCGGTGTGGAATATAATTTCAGCAGACACTGGGCCATACAATCGGGATTGATGATCACCAGCAAAGGAGCAACTGCCGAATACGAAGGCTACTCTCCACTATCTTCGTCTACCGATCCCATCTCCTACAAAGCCAAGATATCTCCGATCTACCTGGATATCCCCATCCTGGCAGCTTTTAAAATAGATATATCGAACCATGTTAAGTTCGCGATCAATATCGGTCCCTATTTATCCGTAGGTATGGGTGGAAAATACGAACTGACCAATACAGGCGGACATAAAAACGAATCACACAATCCTTTTAAATCCTACTCCTCCACAGCCGAAATGAAAGATAAGGACGCCTTGTTGAAATGCTTCGACATCGGAGTGCAGGGAGGCATCGGATTTGAAATATGGAAGCATTATCTGATCAATGCCTCTTTCCAGCACGGATTCATGGATCCGATCAAAGGAGGAACATTGTATGCCGGTGATACCGACAAGCACTACCCGATCGGTGGAATCCTGACAGTGGGCTACAGATTCTAAATGAATACTTTATTTAAGCATTGAAAACACACAAAAGAGTGAAGAGAAAAGGGGTGTGCCAAAACTCGTATTCACCACAGATTACATGGAATTTACACAGATAAATATTATGGGTTATCAGTAGATTAAAAATCATTCTGTGTAAATTCTGTGTAATCTGTAGTGAGTTATGAAACACCCCCTTTTCATGGTCTATTATCTCAGAAACGATATCCTATTTCAAAAGCTACATCTATAAAGCCTTCCGAGTGATTCCATGAAGTACACCCCACTCTTCCGGTTCCTCCTATCAGGAAACGACCGTATTCTACTCCGATTCCATAGGCGAATCCTCCTGTAAACCGTTTACCGAACAACGACCGGCTATTGGTAACAGACTCGGTTTTACTACCCTCCATCGTATCGTAATAATGCTTGATATATTCTCTCTTTTCATCTCCACTAAGTCCCAGATCGATGTAAGGGCCGAAACTGAACACCAGGTTCATATCATTCCCTACCCTGTATTTCAGTGCAAACAACAGAGGAATCTCCAAATAGAATGGATTATAAGTGCCACTGACCTGCTCATAAGAAGCGGATGAAGAACCATCTCCGTTATTTTCGGCATAATAGCCATAGAAATCATACCCTTTCATTTTACGGGAAACCAGCAAAAGTGACGGCTGAAAAGCCCAATGTTTCGACATCCGGATATCGGCTCCCACCCCACCATAGATACTGAATCCGTCTTTCAGTTTCGATTCGGGCCCCTGCATGAATTTTCCTGCTCCAATTCCTGCCTTTACCGACCACGAGAAGCGTTGCATCACCTGTGTGCGCATCTGTATGCGCATCGGAAGATCTATATATCCGCTACGTTTTCCTTTTTTCACTTGTAACGAATCAAAATATACCGGTACCTCCTCCAGTATAAATACTCCGTCTTTATCGGTCGTCGCATTCTGATTCGTACGTTTCAGGGTAACCACGGCACCCTCTACCGGATAGTAATCTTCGTCCACAACCTTCTCTACTACCTTTTGCTTTTGTGCCATTACGTCGGTCAATGCCAGGCAGACCCATGCCAATGCTATATATTTTTTCATATCTTTCTGTTTTTTACATTCAACATCCAGTTATCCGTTTCCGCTTCATCAGAAACGGTAAGTGACTCCCAAGGTAAGTACCAGATTGTGCTCTTTTGCTTCAAAGCCTTCATCATCCTGCCCCAGACACATGCTCTTTCCTGAAATACCGGCCAGCCACTTTTTGTATTCCACCCCTATGCCATAGGCTACACCAAAGCTGAAAGGATGCAGCAAAGAATGTTTCCCACCGGAATAGTCGTATTCATACTCACTGCTATAAATATCATACTCTTCATCGGGTTTGCCTGTCTCGCTAGCTTTCACTTTCCCTGCAAAACCATACGAAAAAACAGGTCCCATAGAAAATGCCAGATTCATTTTGCGGGCTATCGGACAACGAAGAATGAACAACATCGGCAAATCCAGTGATACCGGATTCCAAGTCTCCTGATATTTCACGCCATATCTTTCGGCATTGAACTCAGCTCCGTGATTACAGATTTGCAAGGTAGGCTGAAAAGCCCAACGCTTCGACATACGCACCTCGATACCCAGACCGAATTCATATCCCACTTTAAAGTCGGAACCATATATCGTATATTTACTCATACTAAGACCGGCATGTGCCACAAACGAGACCTTCTTACGCTTTCCGATCAGCTGTACCGGTACATTCAAGTCAACTTCCCGGGTCTCCATCCCGATGGATGTAACAACCACTTTCTTTACCGAAAGAGGAACCTCCTGCAAGAGGAATTTGCCATCTACATCGGTGATTGTACTGATATTGGTTCCTTTGGCGGTGACCAATGCTCCCACAATAGGTTGCTGTCGTCTATCGAATACTACTCCTTTTACGTCGTGTGTCTGAACCTGAGCCATTACGGTGATTGCGCAAATGCAGGCAATCATTCCTATTATTATTCTTTTCATCTGTTTTCGTTCTTTAAATCCATTTTCTTATTCTACGGGAATCTTAACGGTCCGGTAACCACTGTAAGTGATCCCTACTCCATTTTTCGCATAAACACGGAAAGCATAACGCGTTCCGGGACGCAGTCCGGTAACGATTTTACTAAGTTCCTGTCCATAATCATCCCCAAAAGGAACCTCTATCATCTGCTCATCCTTCACCGTCCCCGTTTCTTGTGAATAAATGCCATAACTATATCCGTAGTTTGTAATCTGATAATCATTTGTATAGAAAGAGGCATACAACTCTACCGACGTATCGTCATATGAATACAACGAAAACTGATTGATAATCGGTTCCGTACCCGGTTCGGTTGTAAACTCAACTACCGGTCCGTAGCCTGTCCCTTCCTCAGTAGTCACATAGGGACGTATATAATAATGTGTATTGGGAAGCAGATCGGTCACCTCTACTTCTAAAAACGAATAGTCATAATTCCGGGTTTCCCGTGCCAATGTTTTCTGATCATCAACCGTAGGGATTCTTTTAGTAGAACTGTAACAAGCGCCCTGTTCTATAATTCCGCCATTGCTTTTGAAACGGACCTCCGCAGATAAATAGAAACTGTATCCTGTAAAATGTGCATCGTGTACAACCAATCTTGGCAACCCTGAAAGGCGGAATGGCTTCACTTCACTGTAACGTTCGCCACGCGTATTTCCGCCCAATACATGGTCCAGCAATCCCGGACGTCCGTTATAGCCATAATTATAATCAACCATGGCGCAATGATAAGTTTCGCCCACGGGGAGCATATTCGATTCCAGGAAAGCATAAAAAGTCCCTTCTGTATCACGATGTACATAAGCTTCCGTAAGCACTTCTTTCATCTCTCGATCTTTAGCTATCAGGAATCTGGGATACTGGTAGAATCCGGTTTCTTCACTTGTCACTTTCCCTATCATGACCACGTCTGTCCGATACAGTTCTTCTGTATTCATCCCCAGAATATTGGACAGCAATTCCACGGAATCTTGTGAAAGCGTAGCCATATCACAAATCCGCTCCAACGTTAATGTTGCTTTAGAAGATTCCATAGCCCCCCAATAATCTCCTTTATTATCACAGGAGGTAGCCAGCAATGTCATCAGACAGAGCAAGCCTAGTAATTTTCTCTTGTTCATCTTTGTCTATTTATAGTGTTAATCGTCCGCAAAGTTACAATATTTATCATAAATATAACAAAATAAAACAATTTGATTCTCTACAAATCCGGAGTATCCTCCGGCCGGTATAAAGGAAACACGACAAATAACATCCCCCCGGCCGGAAACCGTCCGATGTTGCCAACCGGCATATACTTTGCTTCAGGCAAGAAAAGCCCCCCGGAATAATAAATATTCAATATTATCTCCCTATATTTACAGACAAAGGTACCCCCTGAAGTACCCCCATTGCAAACACCCATAACGATATGATGCAGAACCCCGATTATTTTGAACGTACCCGCAGCCGGTTACATCCCAAGAAATACCGATTTTATTTCTTTGATTACCTTTACTATTGCGGTGACCGGTGGTCGAAAAGAAATTCTCGCGTATGGGGAAGCGGAGTGATATTTAATTATTGGACATTTTGTATATGGGGTCCTGTTGCCTTTTGGACAAGATTAAATGGGATTCATCTTTTTAGCGAGAGCATAGATGTGACAATTGTTTTTGCCGGCATGTTACTCCCTTTCGTTTGTACCCGTCTACGATACCGGAAAGACCGGGTATCGGCTATCAGGCACCATTACCGCCGGAGTGCCTGGAGAAGCATCATTCCTCCCCGGCTGGTGGTGTTCGGATGGTTTATCATCCTATTGCTTGAAGTGATAGGAGCAAAGTTATGCGAGGCATAACGGGAAGGCAAACAGGATATATCCGGAATCTGAATATGAGTGATCATCGATGTATATAGCCACACATTCAGCCTTTATCGTAATACTTCAGGTTGCTTGCAAGCCTGTCAATCGCTTTGGCCATCCTGGCTACTTTTGCCCGATCGGTCTTTGCAGAATAGATCCATTTCACATAATTGTGCCGCTCGTTTTCAGCCAGTGAATTAAAAAACTCCAATGCTCGAGGTTCGTCTTGCAAACACAATTGCAGTTCTTCGGGAATCTCCGATGGCTCTTCATCAAGGTACAAAACAACATGTACATAATCACCCGCCTGCTTTTTGATCTTCTTACGGATTTCAGCTTTTACAGAAAGTCCTAATTCTCCATTCCCCATTGGCATCAAATGGTGCTTTTTAATTTCGACACCATCAATACTTCCTTTTACTTTCACCCAGCCGAAAGGTGCCTTTTTATCTTGCGGCACTTCGGGAATGGGTGCATAAGTCCATCCTCCATTGCCGGGAGTTCTCTCAAGCAAGTAATCTTTATCCACTAAGGGTACTTCCATTTGTCAATGACTGTTTATTTCTATTCTATCTTTTCTATTTCCCCATACTTTCTGCCCCGCAGCACTTCTCTTCACCCGGTAGAACGAAAGACCAATGGGTATGGTATGGGTTGATAAAAGCCTTCTGATCTTCATGCCAACGCTCCATTGCTCACTGATCTATATGGCTTCCAAATTTAATAAATATCCGGAGACGAACCCCAATTACCACCAATTTTCACTCTTATTCTGTGATTATTTCCTTTTCTTTGCGACTAACCAAATAAAAGTAATCCTAAAAGAAGATCAATGAACCCGAATCCGGCGCATATCAACGAGCCTGTACAAAAAGAGTTCCTCTCGGTAATCAAGGAATACGAGCGGGTTATCTACAAAGTATGCTATCTGTATACCACCCGGAACGCTACGCTCGGCGACCTTTACCAGGAAGTGATTCTCAATCTGTGGAAAGCTTATCCCAAATTCCGGAAAGAATGCAAAATATCGACCTGGATTTACCGGATAGCCCTCAACACTTGCATCAGCTTCATCCGCAAGGAAAAGAATGTGCCGGAAATCGTCGCACTGACCCGCGAAGCCGACTGGATGACAGAAGAGAAAGACGAACTGACGGAAATGCTGCGGCAACTGTACCGGATGATCAATCAATTGGGACAACTGGACAAATCGATCGTACTGCTTTACCTGGAAGAAAAAAGCTACGAGGAAATAGCCGAAATCACCGGACTGACTGTGACCAATGTAGCCACTAAGCTGAGCCGGATCAAGGACAAACTTAAAAAGATGAAAAAGGAGGAATAAGATATGGAACTGGATGACTTGAAGAAATCGTGGAATGCTCTGGATGAACACCTGAAAAACAAGGAGTTCATTGAAGAAAAAGAGATAGCACAACTGCTGGGACGTGCCCGTAACAAGATGAACAGCATCGACCGGTTCAACAGGAAACTGCGTTTTGCCTCGATCGGCATACTGACATTAGCGGTGCTCTTCTGGATATGCGCCGACACACTTACAGACCTTTTTTATTGGATAACCCTCTCACTGTGCATCCCGGCTCTTTGCTGGGATTTGTACTCCGCCCATTACCTGAGCCGGACCCGGATCGATGAGATGCCTCTGGTCACAGTCATCTCCCGCATCAATCGGTACCATAGATGGATGGTTCGCGAATGGATCATAGGTATCCTCTATCTGCTTGCGATGGCTACTTTTTTCTTTTTCTACAGGCAAGTCTGGCAATATGGTGCTGCGGGAATTATCGTCAGCCTGATCGTCTGGGCCATCGGGCTCGGAATCTGCCTATGGGTGTATCGCCGGAACATAAGACATATAAAAGAAATAAAGAAGAACCTCAACGAGTTAAAAGAATTAAATCATACAGCTTAACTTAAACCGTACTTTACAAATTCTCTCTAACTTTGAAGAGGCGTTCGGAAGTCCCCCCCAAAAAACTTACCTGCGCCTCTTTTTATGTATTCAACTCCATAGTTAAGAAAATATGCTGCAACGAGTTTTAGGCTTTCTGATAGTAATCCTTGTACTGCCGGACATTTATATTTACCGGACATTTATCAAACAACTGACTCTAAGTCTTTTCTGGCGGATTCTGTACTTCTTCCCCACTCTTTTCCTGATGGCAGGAGTCGTGTCACTGGCTTTCTTTGCCAACTATGAATACGCCGAGCAACATACATTATGGATAGGGCGTTTTGCCGTTGTCTTTTTCCTATTTGCTTCACCGAAACTGATTTTCACGATCTGTTCCATCATCGGACGCCCGTTTAACCGATGGTTGCACTGGTCCCGGAAGCCCTTTGTGGCAACCGGACTGGTACTTGCCACACTCAACGTGGCGCTGATTCTTTACGGATCGATGGTCGGCAAAGACCGTTTCGAAGTAAAGGAGGTCACTTTCCGGTCTCCCCGTCTACCCGAAGCCTTCAACGGATACCGCATTGTTCAGTTGTCCGATATCCACATCGGGAGTTGGCAGGGAAACGCCAAGAGCCTGCAACGGATGGTGGACCTGGTGAATGCACAAAAACCGGACTTAATCGTATTCACGGGTGACCTGGTGAACAACCGGGCTGCGGAATTGGACGGATTTGAAGAGATACTGTCTCAACTGCATGCCACAGACGGCGTCTACTCCATATTAGGGAACCATGACTACGGACCTTACTATCGCTGGAAAAGCAAGCGTGACCAGGTAAACAACCTGAACGACCTGAAGAAAAGACAGGCCGACATGGGCTGGATACTGCTGAACAACGAGCACACCCTGCTACACCGGGGAAATGACAGCATTGCCCTGATCGGGGTAGAAAACGAAGGAGAACCTCCTTTCTCCCAGCACGGCGACCTGCCCAAGGCACAGGCAGGAACAAACGGGCTGTTCAAGCTGTTACTAAGTCATAACCCTACCCACTGGAGGCGTGAAGTGTTACCTCAATCGGACATTGATCTGATGTTGGCGGGACATACTCATGCCATGCAACTGGCCATCGGACATCACTCGCCTGCCTCCTGGATTTATCCGGAATGGGGAGGTATGTACATGGAGGACAACCGGGGGCTGTACGTAAACGTCGGCATGGGATTCGTAGGTCTGCCTTTCCGCTTCGGAGCATGGCCGGAGATTACCGTGATAACACTGGATAAATGAAAAAATACTGGCAAATACTGAAGAAGTACAAAATAAGCCTGCTGGCATGCCCGTTGCTGGTACTCGTGTCGGTGATGTGCGAAACCGTTCAGCCGATGTACATGGCGGATATTATAGACAACGGAGTGATGCAAAGAGATCTCTCCGTCATCACTGCCGTGGGCGGAAAGATGATACTGATCTCCATTGTCGGACTGATTTTCAGCATTGCCAATGTCTACGTATCTTCCCATGCATCCATTGGTTTCGGAACCGATCTGCGCACCGGCCTTTTCGGCAAGATACAGCAACTCTCTTTCTTCGACATCGACCGGTTCAGTACGGCTTCGCTTATTACCCGCCTGACCAGTGACATCAGCCGCATCCAGCAAGTCATCATGATGTCGATGCGCCTGATGCTGCGCTCTCCGCTGATGCTTGTCATGGCGGTGTTTTTCGTTGTACGCATCAATCTCGAACTGGCGGGTGTCCTGCTGGCTGCCATCCCTATATTGGGTTTCAGCGTATTCTTTATTCTCCGGAAAGGTTTCCCCTTCTTCCTGAAGGTTCAGCAGAAGGTGGATCAACTGAATGAGGTGGTACGCGAAAACCTGATTAACATCCGGGTGGTAAAGTCATTTGTACGAGAGGACTTCGAAGCACATAAGTTCAAAGACAAGAGCGAGAGCCTGCGTGATACGGTGATTCATGCTTCCAACATCATTGTCTCCGTCTTTCCGGTAATGCAACTGGTGATGAACCTGTCTATCATCGCTATCCTCTGGATGGGAGGCCACAAGGTGATGACCGGAGAGCTGAAGGTAGGCGAACTGATATCGTTTGTCAACTACCTGGGACAGGTGTTGATGTCATTAATGATGCTTTCCATGATCATCATGTCTTATGCCCGTGCTTCTGCCTCGTCGAAACGTATTTTAGAGGTACTGGACACACAACCTTCGCTGACCGACACACCCGAAGGCATGCGGAGCACCCGAGAGATTGAAAAAGGAGAGATCGCCTTCGAGAAGGTCAGCTTCCGTTATGGCGGCGGAGAGACGGACGTATTACGAAACATCAGTTTCCACATCCGCCCGGGCGAGACAGTGGCCATAGCAGGTGCTACCGGATCGGCAAAAAGTTCACTCGTGCAACTGATCCCCCGCCTCTATGATGTCAGCGCCGGAGAAATACGCATTGACGGCATCCCTGTACAAGACTATAACCTGCGCGAACTCCATGCCCGCATCGGAATGGTGCTGCAAAAGAACGAACTCTTTACGGGAACCATCGCCGAAAACCTTCGCTGGGGAAAACCGGATGCCACGCAAGAAGAACTCGAAGTGGCAGCCCGTGCCGCCGAAGCCCATGAGTTCATCTGCTCGTTGCCTGCCGGATACGACACACTGCTGGGACGGGGTGGAATCAACCTTTCCGGCGGACAGAAGCAACGCATCTGCATCGCCAGGGCCTTGCTGCGTAAACCCAAGATATTGATACTGGACGACAGTACCAGTGCCGTAGACTCTGAAACGGAACTCCGTATCCGGAACAACCTGAATGCCTGGCTGCGGGATACCACGGTGCTTATCATCACCCAACGCATATACACCATGCAATCAGCCAACCGGGTCATTCTGCTGGACGACGGGGAGATAGAATCCATCGGCACCCCGGAAGAGTTGTTGGAACGGTCGGAAATGTATCGGGAAATATATTACTCACAGCAAATCGTTATCTGACCATGGCACACGGAGATCATCTGAAATACAGCGGAAAGCCTAAGGCGGGAAAGAAAACATTTCTACGCCTGATATCGTACGTGGCCTGTGACCGGCGGTTACTGATTGTGATCGGTGTGCTGATCGTGATCAGCATTGCGGCCAACCTCACCGGATCGTACATGCTTCGCCCGATTATCAACGACTACATCCTGCCGGGCGACTTTCAGGGACTGGTGCGCATCCTGCTGTTTCTGGCAGCTATCTACCTGACAGGAGTGGCGGCTACTTACATCGAATATATCCTGCTGAACAAGATAGGACAACGCACCGTGACCCGGATGCGTGAGGAACTGTTCGGCAAGATGGAACGTCTGACTGTCAGATACTTCGACACCCATCAGCACGGTGATGTCATGAGCCGGTACACCAACGATATTGACCGCATCAGTGACGCATTGACCGACAGCCTGTCCGATATGCTGTCCAGTGCACTGACGGTTATCGGTATTTTCTGCCTGATGATCTTTATCAGCCCGATACTGACAGCGGTAACGCTGATTACCGTCCCCCTGATGTTCCTCAGTGCCAAAGGCATTGTGAAACGGAGCCGGAAATACTTCAAAGCGCAGCAGGAAGCACTGGGAATGATGAACGGCTATGCGGAAGAAATGATCAGCGGACAGAAAGTGGTGAAAGTATTCGGACACGAACAGAAGGTGGAAACAGACTTCGGGATACTGAACCAAAGCCTGAAGGACAAATCGTTGAAAGCACAATTCTACTCGGGGCTAATGATGCCTGTCATGCAAAACCTCAATACGCTGAACTATGTGATCATCACCATTGTGGGGGCTTTACTGGCCATCTTCCGCGGATTCGACGTAGGCGGACTGGCAGCTTTCCTGCAATATTCACGGCAGTTCGGCCGCCCGATCAATGAACTGGCAAGCCTTTACAACAGCATACAGGCTGCCATAGCCGGAGCCGAACGTATCTTCGAAATCATAGATGAAGCGCCCGAGAAAGCGGATGTTCCGGAAGCCGTCACACTGAAAAATATAAAAGGAGACGTAGCCCTGAAGAATGTGTATTTCGGCTACCGTCCGGAGAAAACCATCTTGAAAGGAGTGTCCCTACATGCACCGGCAGGAAAGAAAATAGCCCTGGTAGGCGCCACCGGAGCCGGAAAGACAACGATATTAAACCTGCTTCCCCGCTTTTTCGATATTCAGTCGGGAGAGATCACCATCGACAATCACCCGATCGACCGGATCGAGCGCAACAGCCTTCGCCGTTCAATGGCTATCGTGTTGCAGGACACCCATCTCTTCACAGGTACGGTACGGGAGAACATCCGCTTCGGACGCCTCAGTGCGACGGATGACGAGGTAGTGGCAGCCGCCCGCCTGACCGCTGCCCATTCATTCATCAAACGCTTGCCGCAAGGGTACGATACTTTGCTCGAAAACGACGGAGCCAACCTAAGCCAAGGGCAACGGCAGCTATTGAACATTGCCCGTGCCGCAGTGGCCGATCCGGCCATCCTGTTGCTGGACGAAGCAACGAGCAACATAGATACACGCAGTGAAATCTTGATCCAGCGGGGATTGGACCAGTTGATGCAGGGACGCACCAGCCTGATCATCGCCCACCGCCTGTCTACGATCCGCAATGCAGATACCATCCTGGTACTGGAGCACGGAGAAATCATCGAGCAAGGCAGTCATCAGGAATTACTTGCATTGAAGGGAAAATATTATTCGCTGAATGAAGAGCAATTCAAATAAACGGACTACCACGGAAACCGCGCCGGGGATGGAGCAACCGTAATCCCGATTCGGAAGAGGTATCAGATAGAAAGTGATTGATGCAAATAGCGATACATTAAGAAAGCAAATACCCGGTTTCACAAACAGCACCTTTCGATAAAAGCAGTAAACCGGAGAGGGAAAGTCCCCAAAAGTGGGGTTACGGAGGTGAAGAACCGGGATTGAACAGGTGAAGAACCGGGATTTTTCACAAAAGAAGCAAGCATTTCAGGAAAAAGAAGTAAGCATTTGGTCCGAAAGAAGTAAGCATTTCCCCAATATGCTTACTTCTTTTTCAAATATCTCCTATTGTTTTTGTCCATCAGGTCTATTGTCCTGTTTTTCTCCCCTGATTCTTGCGTTTTCCGTTCCGGTTGTGAAGTGTCCGAAGCACTTAAAGGAACAACAGAAAGACACGGCTTTCCTTCAAGGAAATACTTCAGCGAAGCAATCGCACCTATCTTGTGACATTCTATCAGAAAGCGAGCGGAATCACCGTCCATAAGACAAACCCATAACTCCCTACAGAACGATTTTTCCGTTCAGCCCGCACTCCGCCCCGAAAAAACGCAGCCTGACGATTTCCAATTATCAATTTGTCAAAGTGATAGCACTCTTCCCATTCGCCGCGCGATGGAGTTGCACTTGCACGGCGATGCGCTCACTCATCTCCTGTACATGGGAAATGACTCCGATCTTCCGTCCCTGCATCTGCAATTGCTCGAGAGCTTCCATCACCGTGCGCAAACTGTCGGCATCGAGCGAACCGAAACCTTCGTCGATGAAAAGTGACTCCACTTTCAGGTTATTGCTCGAAAGAGACGACAGGCCGAGAGCCAACGCCAGGGAGATCAGAAAAGATTCTCCGCCGGAAAGAGAATAGACGGTACGCACCTCGTCACACATATCGCAGTCGATCACTTGCAGGGCAAGCGTTCCCGGCACCTGCTGCAACCGGTAACGTTTCGATAGATAAGACAGGTGCTTGTTGGCATGCATCAGCAACAGATTCAACGTATAGCTTTGGGCAATCACCTTGAACTTTGTCCCGTCCGCACTGCCAATCAGTTTATTGAGTTTTCCCCATCGGTTGGCTGTCTCCTGTTTTTCGGTCAGTTCCTGCTCCAGTTGCTTCAGCTTCTTCCGGTTTTGCTCCTGTTGCAAAAGACGTGCTTCGACGGTCGACAGACGCCGTTCGGTCTCCTGATTGGTGGCTTGCTGGCGGGCGATCGTCTCCGGCAAATGTTCCGGATCGGCTATCTGTTCTTTCCGGAGCATCAATTCGTCGATGGAGCTGTTCAGTTGCCTGATCTCTCCCTGCATACCGGAAATACGCGACTGGACTTCTTCTCCCTCCTTGCGCACCTGTTCCACGGAATCGTTTAATTGTTTCTCTTTTTTCCGAATAGCGGCTTCCGCATCCTCAACAGATTTGCCTTTCAACAAAAGAGCCCGTTCCTGACGGAGAGTTATCAACTGCTCACTGACCACTCGGAACTGCTCCCGAGCAGTCGTTTCCGCCGTTTTCAGTAGTTCAAATTGCTCTTTAGCAGCCAGAACTTGCTGCATCAACAGATGGCAACGGGCCACCCCTTCGCGCAAAGCCTCACAAGCCGAGCGAACCGTCCTGATCTGCCCCTCATGCTGTTGCCATTCCTTGTAGAGCTGATGGTATTGGTGCATTTTCTCCGCGAGCAGATTTAGCTTCCCTTGCACGGTATGCAATTGTTTCTCAAAATAGTCCGGATTTTGCTCCTCTTCAGACGAAGGACGTTTCTGCTCAGCCTCTTGGAGGAACGCCTGCAACTGTACGGTTATCTCTCCGGACAATTCCGACAGATGAAGCAAATCCTGTTTCAAGGCAATATTCCGGTTATTTAGTTGCTGATACTCAGCAGATGCGGTTTGATATTCCTGTTCGATGTTCTGATACAGACTATGGACTACCTGTTCCTCATTCCTATAAGGATGGTCAGTGCCCCCACATACCGGACACGGTTCATTCTCACGCAAATTCAGCCGCAAGGTCCGAACGTCTTTCCCCATCGCGATACGGGCATTCTCAAAAAGGCGTTGCAGCACTTTCAGTTCAGCCTCCTTCTCTGACAACCGGGTGGTCAGAAAGGTTATCTCTTTCCGCATCTGTTCTTGTTTGTGCCCCATCTCTTCCTGTTGTGCTTTCAGACGTTCGGCCTCTGTCCCCGCTTTTCTCCATTCCAACATCTGCTGGCGGGCATTCTGCAAACGGGTTTGTTCCTGCATCCATCGGGCTTGCTCGTCAGTCACCGCTTCAATCCCAAAAGCATTCAGACGGTTCACACGCGCTTCGTTCTTTTCCTGAAGAATGGCAAGTTGGTCTTCCTGCTCTTTCAGCCTGTTCCGGATAGATTCAAGAAATAGCCCGGTCTCTTCCGTAACCGGTAGCTCGATCTCTCCCGTCAGATTCTTCAACGAAAGGCAGGAAGTATGCAGGGCTCCCTGCACAGATTGCAATTTATTGGCTTGTGCATTCGCTGCCTTTTCAGCACCTTGCAGTATCTCCTCTACCTGCTTAGATTGGCTGACCAGTGATTGAATCTGAACATCCAGTTCACGTGCCCGGCTAAGATCGGGTTGCACAGCTTCACACTGTCCCCTGAAGCGAATGAGAGAGTCGGACTGGCGTGTATATTCTTCCCGGAGCTTCTTACTTTTTTCTTCATCCAGCCGCATATCCTGCACTTTCTTATCACGCTGCTCCTGCTGCAATTTCAAAGTATGCAGCACCGATAGCTGTGCATTCAGGTCTATCAATGCTTTGCTTCCCTGTTCACGAAGGTTGGTCAGACTCTCTTTTTCGGTCCGTAGAAGAGTGATTTCCTCTTCGGAAAGCAGTTCGATCAGAGTGGCATTGCTCTTCAGCTGATTCAGTTCTGCATCGGCTGTTTTGCTACGCAGATAGATTTCACTGGAAATACGGGAGTATATCTCCGTTCCGGTCAGCTTCTCGAGCAACTCGGCTTTGGCAGACTCACGGGATTTCAAGAAAGTAGCGAAGTCATTCTGGGCAAGCAGCACCGTACGGGTAAACTGTTCGTAAGTCAAACCGACCAAAGTCACCAATTGTGCCAACAACTCTTTCCTCGTTCCCTGTAGTTCCTGATTGGCAGTCAGATCGGTCACTTGTATCGTCTGCGACCGCAAAGCACCGTTAGCCCGGCTTCCTGTCCGGCGTACCGACCAACGAGAACGATAACAGTGTCCGGATGCTCCTAAAAAATCAACTTCGGCAAATCCCTCTCCCGTCCCTCTGCGAAGGATATTCTTCACATCGGCCTGATTCACCCGACTCTCACCGATATCTGACATATAAAGACTCTCGACCGAAGCGGAGAAGCGGGGTGTCTTATCATACAGCGCCAGACAGAGCGCATCCAGTATCGTAGATTTTCCGGCTCCTGTAGGTCCGGATATTGCAAAAATCCCGGCAGAGCGTAAAGGCTCGGCTTGGAAATCAATTTCAAAAGTTCCTTCAATGGAAGCCAGATTTTTTAATCGTATGGTTAGTATCTTCATGGTTATTCGGTTTGCTTTCACCACAGATTACACGGATTAACACAGATCACTACAGGATTCACACAGATCTTTTAATCTTTACTATCAACGAGATCATCTATTAATCTGTGTGAATCTGTGTAATCTGTGGTGAATTCCTGTGTAATCTGTGGTGAATTCCTATTTGATTCATTCTAAATTGATGGTCCGGCAAGCCTCCTGGAACAAATTTACCAGTTCTTCCGGCATCTCCGCCTGGTAACTATTCTCAAAGGTTGCTTTCACAATCTGTAAGGGATTCATCTCCTGCAATCCGGCGGTCAGGACTTCTTCTTCCACGCTCCCCTCTGCCGCCTGCCGATAGAAAGAAACGATACGGGCCAGCCGGACCGGCTTGCCTTCCAGTATTTCTTCCACTTGCTGCCGCAACATCGGCTCCGGTTCGCTTAGTTTCACCTTGACTTCCAGATAGGGCATCGGTTCATCTTCCGGTAGTTCCAGCCCGCGCAATTCATCCAGCACCTCGTCCGGAGCCGCAGCTTCTGTGGCAGGGATACTTAGCAAACGCACCAACGGAGTATATTCAAGTTTCTCTATCTCAACCGCCCAACCTTCATCCAGGGTCACTTTTACCACTCCGTGGTGATAATGCTTCTCGGCAAACGACATAGGTAAGGGACTGCCGGCATAACGGATATTCTCCCTGCCCGATACGCGCTGAGCCTTGTGGATATGCCCTAAAGCCGTATAAACAATCTGTTCGGGAAAAGACTCGGGCGATACACTCTCCAGACCACCGATGATGATGCGCTCACTATGATCTTTCTCGGCAATCTCCGAACCGGTTGCCAGCAGGTGTCCGACAGCCACCAATGCCTGTCCGTCAGTCCGCTTCTTCAACGCATATTTCAACAAACGGGCATACAGTTCCTTCACCCCTTCCGCATACGGATTGCCTTCAGTCTCTACCACCGGATAGTCTCCCTGTCGCAAGAAAGGTACCGCCAGGCATAGGGCTTCCACCTCCCCCGCCGCATTCTTCAATTCTACCAGCAAATGCTCATAATCTATTTTGCCATTCTGTTTACGGACAATTCCTTTAATCTCCGTACGCATCTCCTGCAACAAAGGCAGAGGAGATTCCAGCCGGGCGGCCGAATCGTGATTGCCGGCCACAACAACCAACTGCAATCGCGGATTCTCAGTCGTCACCCTGTGAATGAAACGATAGAACATCCGCTGGGAAGCAGCAGACGGATTGGAAACATCAAAGACATCTCCGGCAACAATCAGTACATCAATCTTGTTCTTAGTGAGGACACCGGCCAGCCAGTCCAGAAAATGTTCGTGTTCCTGCGTGCGGTCATACCCGAAAAAGGTTTGTCCCAAATGCCAATCGGCTGTATGTAGTATACGTATCATACTATTGAAATTTGAAACAAAGTTAGCAATTATTCAGGACAGCAATATTATTTTGTTTATTTTTGCACAAGCTAAAACCAAAATCATTATGAAGATACTATACTATATTTATCAAATCTGCATTGCATTGCCCATTTTGTTAGTATTGACTATCCTCACGGCGGTTGTCACAATCGTTGGTTCATTGCTGGGAGGAGCCCACATCTGGGGATATTATCCGGGGAAAATATGGTCACAACTGATCTGCCTTTTTCTGTTGATCCCGGTCAAAGTGCATGGGCGCGAAAAGCTACATGAAAGAACTTCTTACATCTTTGTCCCCAATCATCAGGGCTCATTCGATATCTTTCTGATTTATGGTTTTCTGGGACGTAACTTTAAATGGATGATGAAAAAAAGCCTTCGCAAAATTCCTTTCGTCGGAAAAGCATGCGAAAGCGCAGGACATATCTTTGTAGATCGCTCGGGACCGAAAAAGGTACTTGAAACCATTCGTCAGGCTAAAGACTCCCTGAAGGACGGAGTATCATTAGTGGTCTTCCCGGAAGGAGCCCGTTCTTTCACCGGACACATGGGATATTTTAAAAAAGGAGCTTTTCAATTGGCAGATGACTTACAGCTTGCCGTAGTTCCCGTAACCATAGACGGCTCTTTCGAAATCCTGCCACGCACCGGCAAATGGATTCACCGTCATCGCATGATTCTGACCATTCATGATCCCATCCCCCCCAAAGGACAAGGAGCAGATAATATGAAAGCTACTATGGCCGAGGCTTACACAGCTGTAGAAAGTGCACTTCCCGATAAATTCAAAGGAATGGTGAAGAACGAAGATCAGGATCGATAGACGTTCTTAAATAGAAAAAACACTGGTAAAAAATGAACGATGAACAAGCTGCATTGACTATCGCACAGCTTGTTCATCGTTCATCTTTTAAGAGCCCATTGCTCAAAGCATTTGTTTAAAAGGTATTCATCGCTTACCAACCCTCTTCTTCAACACGAATACCGGGAGGAAGAAAAAGATTCCGATGATAGACATCACCAATCCTCCGATAGTTCCTGCCGCTAATGGGAACCAGAATGCCTCCTTATCCGTACCGACCATAAAGGGAATAAAACCCAGGATGGTGGAAACCACCGTCAGGAAGATAGGAAGGATTTTTGCATTCCAGGCTTTGGTATAAGCTCTCAAAGCCGACATTCGTGGATGACGCCTCCGGATGGCATTGTATTCGTTGAGGATATAGATACTGGCGTTCACCGTAATACCACATAGCAAAACGAACGAAGCAAAGCCACCTTGGTCAAAGTTCAGCTTAAACCAATAGAACGTCAGGAATACCCCGATATACGACACGGGAATGATAAATATGATGGCCAAAGGCTGCTTCAAAGAGTTGAACAGAATACTGGTAGTAAAGAAGATAATGGCAATCACTACCAGCAAAAGCAAGTATTGCTTGTTATCCTTTTTTCCCCAACCCCAGCTCTCTCTCTCCGACTGAGCCGTATACCCCATCGGCAACTCTTTATTGAATTCTTCCAGATCCCGCTTCAGGATTTTGTTTCCCTGCTCGCCCGAACCGATATATTCGTATTGCAGGCATAACCTGTACTGCTGGTTCTCCTTGGCAACCTGTTGGGGCATCTGCCCTTTTTCCATAGTGGCCAGTTCAGACAGCTTATACTGTTTATCGTCTGTTCCATACGGAAAATATTGCATGGCCCAGATATCATATTCCTGAGACTGCTTGGAAGAAAGCTTTATCTTTTCCGAACCATTTTCCGCCACTACCGAGCCGATCTCCATATTCTTACCATATATCGGCCGGATGGTGGAGAACAGAATATTGGCATTGATATTCTCCTGCGCCATACGTTCACGGTTCAGATTAAAATAGAACTCCTGATAATCGTCTTTCCAATAAGAGAAATACGAATTGATGATGACTTCCTTGATCCGTCGGTGGGTCAGTAACTTGGCTTTCAACTTTTCAGCCCACCCGTACAGTTCATCATAATTGTATCCGTACATCTTCACCTGAAACGAACCGGCTCCCTCACGAACATCATTACTGAACCCCTGATCCTGCAAGCCGTATACACCCCAGCTACCTCCACCCAGTTGCAGGGCCTTACTGATAATGTTGGCTTTCAGTGTATAGGGGAAACCGCTATTCTGATGCTCTTTGGTAAAATAGATATTAATATTACCCCGACGGGCATTGTATACCGAGGTCTGGAACTGCTTAATTTCTTTAAACTGGCTCAGATAGATTTCCATCTTCTTGATCAGTTCGTTCATCTGCTCCAACGTACTGCCGTTCGGAAGATTGGCATATACATACAACACGACTTCTTCGTTTCGGGTAAAATAGCTGCCGTTGTATACCTTCTGGATAAACAGGCGCAAACTACCTCCCAATGCTTTGTCGACTATCGGCTTGATCTTCTCTTTGTAAGTGGACGATCCCAAGGTTTTGTTGTACCACTCCGTGGCACGTCCTTCACCCTCCACTTTATCCGGCAGCATAAACACCGGAAGTCCGAACAATAGTATCAACAAGATGCAGACAGCCACACGCCAACGACACAATTTACGTATCATCCAGCCATAGAAGCGGGTAAAGTAAACCGTTATTCTTCGCGGAAGAGAGGCCCGGAGAAGGAAGAAGCGGGATTGGGTCCGACGGCGTTTCCTCTTTTTCAACCCGATCTTTTCGATCAGGGCAGGTACGAAGAACAGAGCGACAAACAAGGATACGGCGAGGTTGATAATCACCACGGCTGCAAAGTCCTGCAAGTTCAACCGTATCTTCTCGTCAAGGAAGAAGATGATCACCAAAGCTCCCATTGTAGTCAGAGTAGCGGCCAGGATAGACATAAAGGCTTTCAGGTTACGCCGGTGCAGGATATGGTCGGTCATCACAATCGTATTGTCTATCACCAGATTGAGCGAAACCGTAATACCGGCCAGCGAATAGAGCTGCATCTCCAACCCAAAAAGATAATAGAAAATGACTGCTACCGCAATATTGATACTCAGGCTGACTACAATCAAGAATAGGTAACGCGGATTCAGAGTGATAATCAGCACAAAGAACAGCAAGATCAGAACCGTAAGACCGGTACGCAGATAAATCTTGTTCAACTCTTCGTGAATAAATTCCGTCGCATCATAACTTGTGTGAATTTCATATCCGGCAGGCAACACCTTTTGTATGGCCTCCATCTCTTCTTTCACCTGTTTGCTCAATTGCAATTGGTTGGCAGTTTCTTCTGCTGTTATCGACAGATAAATGGAGTTAAGTCCGTTGATGCGATAATAGCTTTGGGGGGCCTCTTCCATGTGGGACACAGTTACAAGCTCGTCCAGACTGATCAATTTACCTTCGGCACTCTTCACCCGGATACGGGATGCATCGAAACCCTCATCTTTGGTTTCAGGCATCAGCGCCAACCGGATCCACTCTTTACCCCCTGTAGATGATTCGACATTATAGGTACCGAGGAACTCTTTCAGATAATAACGGCTGACAGCCTGCTGGATATCACTCAAAGTAATTCCCAATCGTCTCAGTTGTTCGCTATCATACTCCAAGACCCACTCCATGGGAGTAGCTCCGCTCAGGTCTATCTTATAGATGCCCTGAATCTGTGCCAGTCTTGTTTTGATATGCTCATCGGCATATTGCTGAATCAAGATAGGAGTAGAAGGAGCGTTGAGTGTAAACGACATAAAAGGGCGGGAAGCATTCTCGTCCGGGCGCTTCATCCTGATATAAGGATAGCTCACTCCATCGGGAAGCTGCGGCCAGGTCTGCCGGATAATGGTAGAAGCCTCAAAACGTACCGCATCTATATCCGCATACTTATCCAATTCAATGGTGATGCTTCCCGAACCATTATCGGAGGTAGAATAGATATTCTTTATGCCCTTGATACGTGCCAACATAGCCTCCAGTTTACTGGTAGCCTCTATTTCCACCACCCTCGACGAAGTACCGGGCATACTGAACTGCACCGTAAAACCGGGCAGGGTTCTCGAAGGGTTCAGCTTTACGGGAAGCAGGGGGATTAAGGCCAGACCGATCAACGCCACGCATATAAAGGCGACAATCAGCGTAAAAGAAGAGGCTTTCGTCTGCGTTTTTATTTTAGAAGGATTATCCATCGTTTCAATGTTAGTTAGCACTATCGCACCAATTGTCCTCCCGCATAGTCAAACTTGTCAGTCAGCGAGATTCCGGTAGCAAAGTCATGTAACGTCAGTTTACGTATCTTATAATAGTTCAGCCAATAGTTTTGCAAGGCTGAAATGTAATTCTGTTGTGCCTCTTGCTGACGGTTCAGAGACAGGGTCAGGCTGTTGATATCTGCTTTCCCGATGATAAACCGCTGACGAGTCTCGTTATAAGCCAGGATAGAGAGGTCTAGTGCTTCTTCGGCACTGGTGATCATATTCTGTTGAATATTGAAATCGTTCACAGTCATGATCACTTCTTCGTCCAGGCTGATTTCATCCTGGCGGGCAGAAGTTTTCACCACATTCAGGTTATTGCGGGCCATGTTATATTTACCTTTCCTTACCCCCCAGTCAACCAACGGAATACTGACACTGACCGATACCAAGTCCTGCTGCATGGGTTTGTGGTACACATCTCCAAAATTATCAGCCACCTGGTTGAAACCGATACTGGCATTCACGCTCGCATTGAAACGCGACTCTTTTTTCGTCTTGTCCACATTGCGTTCGGCTTCCAGTACGTTCTGCTTTAACCCCAGTAACTGAGGATTGTTTTCATGTGCCATCTGCAATGCCTTGTCCACCGGTATCACCAATTCCTGAGGCCGGACAGGCAAGTCGATATCGATAACCGTATTCTTATCCAGGTTCAGGAACGAAACCAGTGAAAACATGGCGCGTTTCAGGGCACTAGCCTTGTTCTGCAACGTATTGCGTGCATTCACCACATCCAACTTCAGTGTCAATAAGTCGGCTTTCGAGATGGCTGCTATCTTCTGGCGTTGCACTCCGATGCTATAAAGCGTATCCGAAGAAACCATATTCTCCTTGGCCAGGTTATACTCGGCCTGCGCCATAGCCAGGTTAAAGAAATACGTAGTGGCCTGCACGGATACGGCTTCCACATTATACACAAACTCTTTCTTTACTTTTTCATATTTCAAGGGTTCAATCTTTCTCTCCCACTTGAACGAATTATATCCGACCAGGCTCTGTGAATATCCCAACCGGATAGGTACACTGGTAAACTGCGTTGTCTTGTTCCCACCAAAACTACGCATATATCCCAATTGCGATTGCAGGTAGAAAGTACCGCCGGTCAAATCGAAGTTCTGCTGGATAGCCAGATTACCCGATGCATAGAACGACTGTTGGCTACGATAAACATCCAAGTCCTTTTCCGAATCGTATCGCTTGGTGATATCCCGGTTATACTCGGCAGGAGTCATATTCAAAGTAAGGCTCGGCAGGCGATTGGCCTTGTAAGTCCGATACTCCCAGTAACCGGAAAGATACATATTCTGCGTACGGAATGCCTCCAGTGAACTGTCATTGGCCAATTGTATCGTCTTCTGCAAATCGAGTTTTATATGATCCTGAGCCTTCGCTACAGAAGCCCCAAACAGCAAGGCTGCTATTACTATATAATATCTTTTCTTCATATCTATCGTTTTTCTTTATTTCTATAAATAAACCAATACAACAAAGGGATGATGAACAAACTCACCAGGGTACCGATTGTCATAGTACCTATCATGGCTATGGACAGCGGTTTCTGAAGTTCGGAACCAAGGTCGAACGAAAACAGCAACGGTACCATTGCAAAAATAGTGGTCAACGATGTCATGATAATCGGTCGTAATCTTCTTCGTCCGGCTTCATGAATGGCCTCCAGTAATGGTACTCCCTCCTTACGCAATTCGTTGATGGCATCCAGCTTCAGGATGGAGTCATTGATCACGATACCGCAAGTCACAATCAATCCGATGGCCGACATCAGGTTCAATGTATGTCCGCACACCCAAAGCAATACCAATGCAAACGCCACGTCAATCGGTATTTCCATCAACACCAGCAAAGGCTGCATGAAACTCTCGAACTGAGCCGCCAAAATGAAATACATCAGCAAAAGGGAGATGAACAGAATGACCACCAGTTCGTCCAGCATCTTCTGATTGGAAAAGAAGCTTCCCGAAAAGGCGATGTCCCAATCTCCTGTCTCGCTAGATGTTTCTTTAACCTGGGTCATCAACTTCTCCGCATTCTCCACTCCATAGAATTTATAAGGAATATACTCCCCATTTCTTCCGGCTGTAATACTCTTCAAATCTTCTGCGGGAGTTACTTTTATCAGCTCCCGTAAGGGAATAAAGTTCACCTCTCCCGTCTTGCTGTCCGGTTGTGTCTGAATCAAGGTTTCCTGTAAAACCTGGTTAACCGTCTTTTCGTCTCCTGCAATGCTGATAGGCAGATATTGCTGATAAGAGTGTAACATAGCTACACTGTTTTCCTTGAAAGCAGTTCTCAGCACACGATACAACTCGTTATAAGAGATTTGATACAACAATAGCTTTTCCTGATTAATACTGAGGTTCAATTGGTTTTCGAAAGCAATACCTGTAGGAGGTATTCCTGTCTTCTGACCGAATGTTTGCTCCAATCCACGCAAAGTACCGGGGCCGGGTGCCCTGTCCTTATTGCGGGCATATAATTCGGCCACAATATCAGCCTCACCGGTCACAAACAGTTTCTCAAAAACTGTTTCAGGAGGAGAGAATGAAATCACAGCCAAAGGATAACGTTCTTTCAGCTTCTGATAAATTTGTTCCTGCAACGGAGCAATCTCTTTCGAAGTTTCGGTCTTAAAATAAAGTTCCGCCTCCGATGAAGACAACTCTTGTTCCCGGTTCAAGATGTAATCCTGCAATCCGATGGACGCTGTCTGCTCCACAGATGCTCCCTGCAACTCACGGAACAATTCATCGACCCGGCGTTGATTCTCGTCCACATGAATGTTTTCGTTCCATTCAATACGGGTAATCAATTCATTTTCGTCGATATCCGGCATTCTTTCTTTATCGATAAAGTAGAAAAAGAAGATACATAACGGAAAAGAGATGGCACAGAACAATACACTCAACGTCTTATGACTGAATACCCAGTCGACACCCTTATCGTAGAAGCGGTCCAGAGTATGTTCTTTCAAAGGATTATTAATTTTCAGCCTCAACCACTTCGGACCACCTTTGATCCCGGTACGATAGACCAACATATACAGAACAGGAAGCAACATGATACCGGTGAAATAAGAGACCATCAATCCTACCGTAACGGCAAAAGCCTGATCGTAGAAGATAGCACCCGCGATACCACTCATAAATACCAAAGGTACAAATACGGCGATTGTCGTAAACGAAGAACTCAGCATAGGAGTCACCACCTCACTTGTTCCCGCCACGCAGGCTCTCCGCAACGAATAACCCTTTTCCCTGTATTGCGATATATTTTCCGTTACGATAATCGAACTGTCGATCATCATACCCAGTGCCAGGATCAGTCCGGACAGGGAGATGATATTGAGAGACATTTTACACAGGTAGAAAAACAAGAAACTGATGACAATAGACACCACCATACTCAGCCCAATAATGAATGGAGATTTGACATCTCCCAAGAAGAGTACGGCAACGATACAAATGAAAACAAAACCGAGTGAGAGATTCTGCTGAAGATTGGATATTGTATAGTCCAGCAGTTCGGTTTGATTACGACTCACGCTAAACTCGATATCCGGATAGATCTTTTTGAAATAATCCATTGTTTCCGACAGAGCATCTTTCATATTGTCCATGTTTTCGTCGGCCTGCTTAATGATGGCAAGCGTCACGGCCCTTTTACCGTTCGACACAGATACTCCTTTTTCTTTGACCGGTACTATCGCTATCCGGCAAAATTCTTTCAACTGTATGATGCGATCTCCCTTACGGATATATATATTCTCCACATCTTCCGCAGTACGGAGCAGAGTTGAGAACTTGATGTTATATTCATAGTATCCATCCCGTACGGTCATGCTTCCCGGCTCTACATTGTTTTGCGCCAGAGCCGTCTCAATATCTTCAATGGATAATTCAAGCATAGCCAGTTTATCCATATCGGGTACAATCTGCAATTGTCTTTCCAGCAAACCGGTAACGTCTACCATTGCCACTTCCGGCAACTGTTCGATACGGCGTTTGATTACCGATTCTGAAAACTCACATAAATTCAGGAAAGCCTGCTGATCCGTCTCTTCATAAGCACTGTCTGTCTTTAAAGTCAGATTCAGATAGAATACCGGAATATCGGTAGCACTTGCCTTGATCACCTTCGGACGATCCGTATCTTTAGGCAAGTAGTTCATAGCTGCGTCAATCTTTTCGTTAACTTCTATGAATGCCAAGTCCGTATTGGTACCAAAATCAAAACTAAGCCGGATAATACCCGCACCGTCACGCGTTTCACTGGTCATGTCTTTTAGGGCAGCCACCTGAATCAATTGCTGACGGACAGGCTTCACAACTGTGTTTTCCAATTCACGTGCCGAGGTATTTTTAGCTGATACCTGTACGGTAATCTCCGGGATGGAGATATCCGGCAACAGCGATACCGGTAATGTGAAGTACGTCACCAACCCCACTATGAAGCAAGCCGTAAAAGCCATCAATACGGCAATGGGACGTTGTATCAGGAATTTAATCATAATTGTTCTGTGTTAGTGATTCATCCTTATTCAATGATTGTGACCGGAGCTTCGTGTGCCAGGTTAATGTTTCCGCTTACGATGACCGTATCTCCTTCTGTCAGTCCGTCGGCCACACTATAACTGTCTGCATTTTCCAAAGCGGTATGAATATAGTTCCATTGGGCCATCTTCCCATCTTTCAGGGTAAATACAACCTGCTTGCCCGAACGAAGTACAACTGCGCTTTTCGGAATCACCAACTGCTCTCCCAACGAACGATGTACACTGACACGTACATTCATCCCGCTAAACAGCTTACCGGCCCCGTTCACCCGGGCTTTCACCTTCACCATTCCTTTATCATCTACCAAAGGGTTGATTTCCGAAATACTTCCTTCGTGTACTGTTGCGGCATCCGAATAGGGCTTGATCACTACCTTATCTCCATTCTTTATTAATGGCAACTCACTTTCAAGTACAGTAAAATCTACTTCCATCCCCTGCATATCGATCACCGTACAGAATACATCCGAAGTACTGGCCAGATTGTAGGGTTTCGAAAACAGGTTAGCAACTACTCCGTCAAAAGGTGCGGTCAAAGTAGCGTGCTCTGCATTGTATTTCGACATTTCATATTGTGATTTGCTCTGATCATAACCACTCTTCACCTTTGCCAACTTCATTGTCTCTTCGGGTACCTGACTAATATCGTCTGCCGGATAGCCCTGACTGATAAGTACATCCCTCAATTCCAATTCCGACTTTTTTAAAGCGTCTTCCGATTGCGACAACTGGTTGTCAAGTTTGAATTTGTCCAACTCCGCCAACTTCTGCCCCTTTCGTACCCGGTCTCCGTTCTTTACCCAAATATGGGCTATCACTTCACCACTTTCAAATCTCAGGTCAGCCATTCCCCGGGCAGAAATTTTTCCATTACTCACCAATTCATGATTGAATATCTGCTTTTTGAGCGTCATGACAGACACCTCGTTTTTCGTGTCGGGCAACACGGTTTCCACTCCTTTTTCAGAAGCACTCTCTTTCTTCTCACCGGAACAAGCTGTCAGCATTGTCAATGCCAGACAAAGCGTATAGAAGGGATACTGGTTTTTCATAATGTTATTAAACTTTTTCTCTATTAATTATGATTGCAAATATAGTTGGTTACTTTCTAAAACTCAAAATAAATGGTGGACTAATTCCGGATAACACAGAAGATAAAACCCATTAGTTATTAGTAATTTACGATTTTTACGTTACTTACATAGGTGGACAAAAAACTTTTCTTCCAATTAATCCGTCAAGATTCGGATAGAAAAACTGCATTTCATTCCCGAATCTTATTTGTAGTTCGTTTATTCTGTTTATCATAGCAAATTCTATTTATTTGATGTCTTATTTCCAAGACATATATATATGATGTATTTCATATTATTAGCATACAGTCACAAATATAATTGCTAATCTTCAGAAACGCAAAAGAAATTGTATACTTTTTCTTGCATTTAAAACATATTAATCATTTACATTTCTGTTATTTACGATTTTTTCGTTACTTACATCTATAACTAACTTCCTTATTTCATCCCTCATTTCCCGTACGGCTGTCGACTGTACTTTGGGTTCCTTGGTTAAGACCAAGTCCGCCATTTCATGGAATTTATCGGGCTGTAAATATCCAGGCGAGGCATACAGCTTCGCCAACAAGTAATATGGATAAATCCTTCCCGGCAATAAGTGAGTAGAACGCAAAAGCCATTTTTCAGCTTGAGCATATTCTCCTTTTTCCTGAAAATTCTTACCAATAATATTTAGTATCATCGGATCGCAACTTCGGGTAGAAGCTTCTTTTAATAATAGAATTGAAGCATCCGCCTCCTTTAATTTATGCAAACAATGCCCATACTCAAACAAAAAGGCCCCTCTTCCCTTTAATTTCGGATACAAACGTTCATAGCCTTCTTTTGCACTTTGATAAGCACCTGCCTGATACAACATACGGCAGTTGGCCCAGTCCTTGCACTCTTGATGCACATCTGCCTGCCACCAATGGTATCCGGAAAATCCCAACACACAAGCAAACGCCAGTTGCCAGGCAAGAAAGCGTCCTGCAATACAAGCCATCAGTAAAATCAAGAATGCAATAACAAAAGCAGGCAATTGCATCGGATAAGAAGAAAAAGCAAATACCAACAAAGAGATCACACTGCCACAAGGCCCCCAACGTTTCAGTTCCACACCTCTCCGTAGACAAAATCCTGCAAAAGCCAGGCAACAAAGCAATACGGGTATTCCCCACTCGAGTGCTATCTGCAAATATTCATTAAAAGCATATTCCGGACTTCCTGCCACCAATTCTTCCTGAGGCGAATAACTCCCTTCGGCAAAATAAGCTTCCTGACTTGTCCCATATGCCAGTGCAAAATTGCCTTGGCCATAGCCTGTAAATGGTTTCTCTGCAATGGCCCGGCTACTGATTTTCCACATGAACAGTCGCCCGCTGGCCGAATCTTTTTTCAGGTTAAACAAACAGACTCCTCCGACCAACACAACTATACATAACACAGAGGTGACGGCCAGCACCTTTGTCTTTTTGCGCATCCACACTCTTTTCAAGCGTACCGGCCAGGATTTATGCACTCCATATACCCAAATACCTGAAATAAGAGCAGCCACCCAGGCCGAACGACTCATTCCCGCAGGAAGCACACAGAGTATAAGAAACAATACTGCCACGGCCCCATAATATCCCGTCCATTCCATCCAATTCTTATTCTCCCTTTTCCGTAATCGTAACCATTGATCCAGACAAAGAGGAAATATCATAGCCAGATAACCGGAATACGGTCCGGGATTAAAAAAAGATCCGGTCAGGGAATACAGAGAATGATGGGAAGAAGTAAAACCATAAAGCTGCCTCAAACCATAAATAGCCTCAGAAGCAGCCAAAACAATAAAACTCCAAATAACGACCTGATAAAAATCAGCCCCCATATCATACCCCTTTCTATAATAGAGAAAGGCCGACACCACCCAACCGACAGCAGCTCCCATAGCAACTTTTGCCAGATAGAGCCATTGCCCCGACAACTCACCTGCCGGAAGCATCGGATCATTTACCCATACCACAGACAGCAGTGCACATACCATTGCCAGAAGTCCTCCACGAAGTATAATATGCATATAATCTACTTTTTCTCTCATCATTTTATTCTTTTAAATACCCGGTTCCAACGAATCTTTCCCCGTAAAGGATCGTCCGACCGCCATATTGTAAATGCCCTACCTACAATATATGATTCGGGCAACATTCCCCAATAACGTGAATCCTTGGAATTTTCCATATTATCCCCCGATACGAAATAGTAATTCTCTGTGAATTTATATTCCGTTATCGCACTATCACCCAGACATACCGCCTCTCCTTTTTGCCGCAGTCTCTTCTTCTGCTCCCAATGGATCAATCTTCCGTAAAGCAAACAAGACAATGTATCTATTTTCACCACCTGCCCTTTGGCCGGTACCGGAAGAGGTCCGAATTCCTGAATGGTCCATCCCAGACGTCCGTCCCACGGAAAAGCATCCATCACGATCCCATGTGAATCTTCCCTTCTGACACGTGCAATCCGATGTTGCGCCTGCACATTCCCCACACTGTCTGTGATTCCTTTTATATGATAATAGCCCTTACGTATTTCCAAAGTATCACCCGGCAAGGCAATACACCGTTTCACATAATACTTCATTATATCAAATCCGATGCTGTCGCTCCCATCCTGATAAGGGAAATTAAAAACAAGCACATCGTCCCGCTGAAACGATCCGAAACCCGGTAGACGATAGATATCCACTTCTTCTCCTCGCAATGACGCAAAGATATTAAACAGACGTGCCCCACCGGTCCATTTATCCACCAGTATTTTGTCTCCCGAAAGCAATGCCGGTTCCATTGAATTGGAGGGAATTTTGAAAGAAGTCAGGCAAAACACCTGCAATACCATCCAGGCAACAAAAGCCACACAAGAATAGAAACAGATATTCACAATCCAGTTTCCGATTCGTTTCACCAGTTTTATCCAAACCTCTTTCTTCATATATATATACATTTTAATGCGATCCCCTGTCAAGAACCCAAGGAAAAAGAGACCAGATAAAATTCATGAGTTTCAGAAAAAGCAATCCCATACAGTTTATTTGGTTCCTGAGTTGAAGCACAAATTCTCAAAACGAGGCAATCAGTATTATATTTGATTAATTCCCGGCCATCCCAATCAAAAACGGATAAGTTATTAAATAAATTGGGATTCTTGTCACCTATAAATACACTATAAATCCTTTCATCTGTAGCACATAACGCAGAAAAGCCCCAAACAGTCTCCTCTGTGTTTTGGATAGTTCCGGATAAATATTGCACGACCGGAGGATAAAATTTTCGGATTGCTCTTAATTCTATGTTTTGTGATAAATCAAATAATTCAAGGATTCCTCCATATAAAGTTCCTACGGCCATCTTTTTACAATCCGGAGATATCGCAATTGCTGGCGATGACCAAACGGAACGTTCTTTCGGAGTATCTATAGGAAAATCATTGTAATCAGCCACCACTTTTGCATCTGCCAACATCTGAAAACGTTTTTGCTGATCCGACTTTGTTCCCAACTGACCATCTACCAAAAACCTACCATTCCGAAGTTCCCACACCCGGCGTACTGTACCTCCTAAATCATAAAAAGACCGTTCTTCTATCAACGCTCCCCAATTATCAGCGTCTTTATCAAACTGATAAGTCAATAACTTCATAGAAGATTCGTCATACACAGAAATTTTCTTTTCACGTGCATTATAATAGCACATGTTCGCAGTAGTCGCTTCACCCGGTCCCTGCCCTCTTGTTACAAAACTTCCAAGCAGTTGCCCTGTAGTCTTATCATATACCTGCAACCAGGCATTATCTGCCAAAGCCAATATAAAGATATAGTCCTCACTAACAGCCATATCCAAAGGATAGCTGATCAGGAGTTCGTCCGACAAACGATGAGCATGTATTTTCTTTACTTCCGGAAACGTAGGAGGTGCATAAGCACTACGTTGTTTCTGACAAGAACACAAAATAGTTATTAAACAAACATACAGCGACAACTTCTTCCACATATATTAGTCAAGGCTACTTATTGCGATATTCTTTTCTATACTCGCAAAAATAATACATTTTAAATTATAAACACATCTTATTCGTAAAAATATTACCAAATGTTTTACTTAAAGTTCCTTTAACGACGCCACAATATCTTTAATCTGCGGTAGCAGTTCTAAAAACAATGAGCAAGACGTAAAACTGATATAATATACATTTTCACGCCCCTGCAAATACCATTCAACCTTTTGCAAAGCAGATAATTCGTTAGTTTCCGGATGACGCTCTGCCTTATACGAAGTAAAAGCCATCTTTTTAACCCCATTCTTACTATTGACAGACTTATATATCACCTTCACCTGCGTAGTATCCGTCGATGCCCAAATACTGTCTTCCTTAAATATTTCCTGAAAAGATGCACATTTTTGTATTTCCATAATGGTCAATACCGCACCACAACGATCTTTACGTTTTGAATATACTCTCATAAACTTTGTAGTTTCGTATTTCCCATTAACGCGTTTCAAAGGTTCATCATTGCAAGAATGCACAGCAGAAGGACGTTTCCATCCTTTCGGCACCTCAATCACATACGTCTCACCACGCAAAAGGTTTCTATCGGGTCGTGATACTTGCCCAACAAGTTGGGCACAAAACAAAAAATTCAAAAAAATCAAAATCATCCATTTCATAATCAGGGTAAATTAAATACATAAATATGATCTTCGTCTTCAACAAAAGCTCCATAAATCTTATTTGCAACTTCATCAACGACAAAAGTGTTAATAAAACAATCGAGTTTATATTGTGTAAGTGGCTTTCCTTCCCAATCGAATACTTGGATGTTAGGAGTAGTTTTCCGATTCTCAATTTCCTCTGTTGTCATATCCAGATTTAATGTATAAATATAACTGTCCGTTGCATAGACACTTATAGGATGTATGAATCTCAAATAATCATCCACTTCAGGACGTTCTTGCCCGGGAAGAATATCTAAAATAACATCTCTTTTTAATTCTCCATCTTTACCATAAATTCTGAAACGGCGTATATGTTGGTAGAACGAAACGAAACAACTCTTATCAGGCTTAGCGACGGTCATCTTTATATACGCTTGATTCCTGCCCAAAACAGATCCGAAACGTTCCTCTGTTTCAGGATATTCTCCCCATGATTCATGATTTCCGTCAGGATAAAGAAACCTAAATTCTTTTTCATTCTCAAAACCTCCATTACAACAATAACTGCTATCGGAAATACTTATCAAGTCATTAAAACAATTAAATCCATAATTTAAAGTCGAAGTCTGTACGATAGCTTTGTCTTTCTCGACACTAATATGTTTCAGGTTAATTCCGTCTAACATGACAAAACCGTTCTTTTGATATTTCACAGGGGTAATAGAAGGGAGAACGAAATCATTCGGTCCCTGCCCCTGTGTTCCAAAACCATATTGAAAAGTCAAATCCGGCAAATGGAAGCATTGAAACATAGTATCCATTTTTTCATTGAATACTATCAGATTACTATCACATAAAACTAAACTCCGTGGATACAATAACACCGAAGGAACCTGTATTCTATCGGATTTCAAATTTATGGTATGCTCAAATTGAGCATAATGCATAATCCTATCAGATTCTATACAACTTGATACAGTTATAAACAAAATCCCCCATAAAAAACATCTAACATTCATTATTTATCTCTTTTAAAATATCTGGCTCTTGATTATAAACCGAGACAGAGTCCGGCAGATATTCTTGCTTTAGTAATGACGACATACCATCCTCATTCTCTTCTACCAAAACTGTTGTCTCCCATCGGTCTTCTTAAAGATCCGTTCGTCCTTTCCCTGCGTATGATTCTTTAAAAATAAGGCTACCCCTTTCGGAATTACATAATTCAAAGAATCTGCTTTTGCCACTTGCCGACCTAAAGAATTCCATTTCTTGTCATGCCAATAGAATAATTCATATACATCTCCTTTATGGATAAAATTATCCGAATTACGAGGAATATAAGTAAATTTCTTTATCCGGTGGGGAATGCCAAAATCTAATCCGACCCACCCCTCATCAGGAGTCTTATAATCCATATAAGTATAGGGATTGCCATCATATACTTTGTAATAATCATGCGAGCCGTCTTTCTGAAAACAACCCGGAGTTCCGATGATCCGCCCTTTCAACGCCAACGTATCCGAGGTATCTTCAAAGAAAGCCATCTCTGCTATATTGCAATAACTCCCCTTCGGCCCCTTGTACCGAACATAGCGATAAGACTTTTCTTTCTCCGGAAAAATAGTGTTGTTCAAGCGGAAAGGCCATTGTTTTACATAATACAATGTATCTGCAGAGCGAAACTGCGAATCATTACTTCCTTCAAAAACTCCTCCGGGCATACGAAGGATACCTAAGTCGCAGAACAGCGGAAACTTAAAATACAAGGTTATATCTTCTTTTTCACTTTGAGGAGTGAGCAAAGCAATCGTTCCTGACATTTTATCATAGGTAAACGGCTCGGACTGCATCACAAGACGTTTTCCATTCCATGTAGCCAAACAACCAATCACACTACCTTCCGTATCTTGAAAGCGCAATGAGTCTTCTTCAAAAACAGTCCATGCTATAGGTACCCAATCCATCCTTGTGGAAAGGCAAAAATAGACAATATCTCCTTTGTGAACTTCCTTACACAAAATATCAGAAGACACTACCAGATCACGATTCAAGCTGTCGGCATACACAGCCGTGACATCCTGATATAGAGGTTTTCGAAACGCCGGATGCATCATTTTTCCCTGTTGTCTCTTTACATCTTTCCAGTTTAAGCCATACGTATTCCGGTATACCTTTGCCTTAGGATTATACATACTCACAGCCCGTTTCCAATTAGGATCGGGAAATTCCGTAATATACGTTTTTCCATCTTTATCCAATGTAAAATTCCAGAAATGCGGCACGTTATTATCTCCACGCATCGCCATATAGTCTGTCCCACAAGGAATACCCAAAGCACGCATTACATACACTACCAAATCGGCGAACTCGCGACAGCTCCCCGCACGCCATGACACTACTGAAGGACCTAAATGCGGACCGGCGGGAAACAGACCGGTAAAATGGGATTGTTCCACAACAAGCGAATCCATCAACACCTTTGCAGCAACCAACGGATCCTGAGCTTGAGGCAACAACCGGATACTATCTAATATTGGATTATAGCGTTTATAAATATCTTCTCTCCAGAATCCAAGTGGTTCATCTCCCAATCGATAAGGTAGAACAAACTCACAAAAATTATCAAAACTTACATTCTTGCCCCAAGGCTGCTCTCTCCACACCTTAAAAGCCCAATCCACGTTCTGCACCAGTAAAGAAGAATCAATATTGGCAATATCCTCTATCCGTTTTAATTGCGAAACAGAAAACGAATTTTCTTTTAAAGAATCAATCACTTCGTGCGGTCCTAATTTTCCTTGCGCGTAAATATCAAAATATTGGTAATAATGCTTCAAAGCATTTCCCTCGTATCCTGCATGAAAAGGCATATTCCTGATTAGAAAGCAAACGGCCTGATACTTCAGGCTGTCATCTTTATAATGATCCAGTACTTTTTGTAGTTCTTCTTTATTGGCGAGCGGAAGAGATAAAACCTCTTCAAGACATTTCTCTTCTTGAGTTCGACAAGATATGATGCCCCACATCATAATTACCAAGGTTAGCCACATCATCCCACGAACTCCCAGTCTCAACTTCATTATAGTCATACTTTTTACATTGATTTACCTTACAAAGTTTGAGAAAAAATAAGATTAAGGAAGCTAATATCCGGTCAAAAAACAACAAAATCAGACCATTCAGCGATTTACAGTCTATTTTACAAAATAAATAAAAGAAATTCCTCTTTTTTGATCTGTTTCTTTCCTGTTTTTACCACTTTACAAAGAAAACCTGCCGACCGTCCTCGTTTCGAAATACGGTTTCTTCTCTCCCTCTTGATAAATTCCGAAGCCAAAGTACTGAATTTTGGGGTATATTGTCATAGTGCAATGTTAATTCTGAGGCTACTTGCCTGCCTAAAGAAATCCAACCACGAAATCCATCCTGATAAAACAGTTCATACTGATCCCCTAACCGAATGAAGTTATCATCGTTACGAGGCATATAGACTATTTTTTCAATCTTTTCCGGCTTACCTAAATCAAGTGTAACGAATGCTCCCTTCTCTTTCGTAAGAAAAAAGGTTAATCCATCACCGTCATTCACTTTAAAACGATCAAACCGGTCATCTGCAATAAAAGCATTACTGCCATCGATGACCTTAGCCGCTATTTTCTCTTGATCATCCACTTTTCGGAAAAGCTGTAATTCCGCCAGTTGAAGTGTTTTTTCGGGGGTCGAAGTATAACGTATATACCGGTATCTCTTCCGGGATTGTGGATAGACTACCTGATAGCTTACCTTAGGTGTATCCACTATCTGATGCAACAGACAGGCATCCGAAAAATCCGAATGATTGGCTCCCTCTATCTTATCCCCCACTACAGCGCTGAGATAATCTTTCAGATATTGTCGCAATAAGAATTTACGGCTCAAATCCATACTTCCTTTCACAGCGCAATCGGGTTTATGATACTTCACCTCTCCCTTTTCGTCTACAAGGAAAGGGTATCCGGCTGCCACCCACTTCATCCCGTTATCATATAGCGGTTGAAACAAAATTCCGGGTTCTACATTCATAAAGGTTGCTTTATTTCCTTTCTGCACAGTTATATCTATGGGCATACATCCTTCCAATGTAAACACACCCAGACAGATATACTTTTTATCAACCTGAGGATCAATTTCTATTGTAACCTGATTTGCCGGGAAATAGTCACTTGTAACATCTTTTAAATATGGATCTTTCAGCGGAAACGGAACAGACCGATCGCGGCGGATACCTGATACTTTCTCCTGCTGTGCTCCAAAACACCGCCTGTATACCTTCCCTTTTTCTCGTTTATCACTTCCGCCTCGCTCCACTTTAGTCTGAATAAACCAGAAAGGAACATAGCCACCGGTTGTATCCCTCAATACATTCCAGACATGACCGGCTCCCTTACCGGGTCCATAATGATAAATATCCGTTGCAGCGGGAATACCAAGCGCACGTAACACATAGACCGTAAAATCACAAGACGCCTCACAGCTTCCAACCCTGTTAGCTAGCAAAAAACCTGCACCTAAATGGGGTAAGTCCAGCTCAACACTATACCTGAAGTCTTTTTCCTGACGCAAATAAGCCCCTAAACGATCGGTGGCTTCTACCACATCTGTCCCTTGATAGAGCGAATCCAATATAGATTCATAACGCTCCCTATACCAACCACGCCATTCCTCCAAGGGTTCATCACCAATCCGATATGGCAAAATCAATTCACAGAAATCATCAAATGGCAAATATTTATTCCAAGATCTTTTTTCAAAAACTTCAAAGGCTTGATCTATGTGATGAATCAAGAACTCAGCTTTAATCACTTTAGCATCATAAACTTTCTTTAAAGTCCGAAAAGAAAAATGTTCCCATTTTTTGCGATCTTTTTTATTCACCCATCCATCCGTATGTTCTGTGGCTGCATGAATTGCTTTTAACGTATCCAATTGCCATCCTTCATAACTAAAATAGCGGGGCATATTTTCAATCAAAAAGCGTGCGGCATCCTGTTTCAGTCCGCTATCATTATAGTGTTCCAAAACTTTTTCAAGCTCTCCCCTATTCTCCCCGGCAAACTCCAACGCATATTCCAATCGTTTATTTCCTGTACAAGAACAGCACAAGCTACCGACTAACAGCACCCATAATAGGTAAATCTTTATCATTCTTTTTTTCTTTTCCGCTACTCCTGTCATATACTATCCTTAATCATAAAAAGCCGGCTTTCGGTGAATTGCAGCAAGTTTACCAACTACTCCTAGAAATAAACCATTGAACAAAATCGCCCCCCATGGTTATTTGTCCACTGCGCCTCAACCGTCAGCCGGCAATCTCTTAACTTTTATTTAGCATCTCCTTTTATTTTCAATTGCAAAGGTGAAACAGGCGAGTTACAGTAGACAGTAATCGTCTTGTTAAAATGCTCCGGATATTCAGCCTTATAAACGACAGTAATATCTACCGTCTTTCCGGACTGAACCGGTTCTCTCGAATACTCCACTGTAGTACATCTGCACGAAGTATTGACATCATCAATCACAAGCAACTCTTTTCCCGTATTCTGAACGGTAAAAATACATTTCTGTTCTTTTTTCCAATCAAACATACCCAAGTCCATAGACAGAGCCTCTATCTTCACCTCTGTTTGAGGACGTTTTTCATCTGGAAGAGAAGTGCCACCGGAAATTATATTCAAAAATAAATCTCTGATATTCGGGTTATGAATGGGGTTACCTACTGCTACAACCTTATTCTCCTTATTCAGTAAAAAAGTCTGGAATCTTACATCGTCAGGAAAATGATTTAACTTATTAAAAGAATCGAGTGTGTCAACACAAACCGGATAGGTAAATTTATCCATTCTCATTGTATGATATATGTCTCTTCCATTCTTGGGAAAGAAAAAAAACAAAAACTGTACACGCTCAGACTGAGTAGAATCCACATAATGGATTAACTCTTTCCATTTAGACAAGTGTAATTTACAACTGGTGCAACCGGCAGAATCAACATAGGCGACAATCTTATATTCGGTATCTTTTATACGAAAATCAACATTCTCTTTACCCTGAATAGTAAAATACATTTTATTCGGGAAAACAATTTCCTTATTCATCCATTCCCTCAAAACAGATTCCGCATGTTTTTTATTCTCATCTTTACAAGAAAACAAAAAAGAAAAAGCTAATAACACATATAAGTATTTCATAAATATCTACTAATTTATATCTAAATCAAGGAAATAAAAAGACTGCCCATTATTTGAGTTAATACCACAAAAAAGATTTCTATCCGGATCTATAAAAAAGAAAAAAATCTTTTCATCCAATCGATAACGCGCTATTGGTCTACCGTCCCAATCTACTATAACCAAACTGGATTGCTCACCCTCCGGACATAGCAAATAAATGTATTTATCAGTAACAAAACAATCTCTAATAAACGTTGTCCAACGTTTAGGATCTGCATCCACAACATATTTATTAGATGCATAATCAAGACATACATCGTGCAATAATCGGGCACTCAAATCATAAATCCGAAAACGGCGAGTCCTCACATAATTAACTAAGATGCGACTTCCGTCCGGTTTTGGCCATACTTCGTGCGCATAGGCAAACTTAAAGTCAAATATCGTTTTAAATCTTACCTCAGTACGCTCCGGATAATACCCTTTAGGATATAAGATATTATTCTCAGCATCAAGCATGTAGAACTCATTTAACCTAATATCATTATAAGAGGGGTCCGTATATGCATGAGCTGTATACATTTTATCATTCAATTTCTTAATTTTAGATAATCGAATCTTATTGCTATTATAAAGGAAATGAGTTGTCGTTTTCTGCAACAAATCCTTATCTGTTAAATGATATAAATATAACGAATCATCTTTTACCAAGTAAAAGCCTTCATTGCATTCGGCTAATATCTGTTTATATTCTGACAAACTACCGGTATAGCTCAAAAATTTCATTTCCGGATAAGCAAACACAGCATAAATAGAATCTGTAGTTGACGTACGAACCAATACCCGCTTATCGCCATCCCACACCATACACCGTGCATTTACCTGCATAGGATCCATTTCTACTTTAGAAAGCATAACAGTAGTATCTTTCAAGAGAAAAGACGAATAATAAGTAATAGGCACGTCAACCTCCGTGGGTTTGCATGAGACAAAAAGTATACAAGCTACCCCAATAATCCCAAGCCAATTTCTATAAATCATATTTCGCCAATGCAAAATCAGGATTAACTCCTATCACATACAGAGCATTACTTCGTCCGTCAGCAGCAATGCGCATTACAGGCATGCCCAAATTTACAATTTTCAGTAATTTACCATCATAATCATACACAAAAACCGTACGGGGACATTTACTTGCATTACGTCCGACAGTCCTTTCATCCAACGGATCAACTTCCCGGTCACGCTCCAGAGTAACAATATAATCTTTAGTCATGCATATATCTCTCACTCCCATCACGCTACGATCAAACCTAATCGCCCCATCAACAACAGAATAGTTTTCTTTTTCAGGCATGCGTTCCCATAATAACTTAAAATTATCCCCTTCCTTTTTATACAAAGCCAAATAAGAAAAATTAAAAGGACCAAAAGCAAGGAGTCCACGATCTTTATCGTAAGTTTTATATGTACCCATATGGTGTTTCACTTCACGAATCGGATAAACCCCAAATGTAGATTTTTTCCCATTTGAACTCACTTTAAAATAATCGTTCTCACCATTTTCGGTTTCAGTCAGATACAGTTGTTCGTCCAATTTAGCCATTCGTATATTCCGATCAAAATCTGATAAAGACATAAAAGGTTCTTTTCCGACAATTAAACTGTCAATAGATAAATAGCCTCTGGTTTTCCCGTTAGCATCATGAGCAGCAATACAGCGATTAATGGAAAAACGATTGATTAAAGGACTTACAAATTCCTGTGGACCTTCTCCCTTTTGCCCCATAGAACCGATATATTTTCCATCGGAAGAACGATGTACATGCAAAAATTTGTTATCAGAGAAAGGATCAGACCAAACTAAATAATCGTCTATCAGCAATAAATCACCAGGCATAGTTGTCAAAAGACTATCATTCATTACCTGGGGTTGTAAACTCACCTTATCAGGTACATCAGTAGTTGTGCAGGAAGTAAACACTGTTAAAACAGAAATAATATATAGAATTATCTTATGCATAACTTTAATAAAGTTACCAAAAGATGTGTCACAAATATTACAACTGACACATCCTTTTTATTAAATTTTAATTTGTATAATGGCTACATCCACTTACTGTATAGCAGCTATTACCAGTCACTTCTATTGCACAAGCATAAGTATAATGAATATAATCACACTTACAACATTCTTGTGACCAAGAACCTTCACAATTTCCATTCGAAAGTTCTCCATTTGCCAATGCTTCTACGTTAGCCATTGCCAAATCAGATAAAGAGGCATCCGCCTTTTGACTCTGATAAACATTATATCCCGTAAATGCAATAACAACTACAGCTAATAACGCTGCATAATATTTCTTTTTCATTCTTTTTATTTTATATTGATAATAATAATTTTGTCTATGTCTCCTTTCTCGGAAGATGTACCTGTTAAACTTCCTTTTCTAAAGGTTGTCAGGAGCGGGAAAATAGCTTCCATATCGACAAGTTGGCTTTACCCGCTCCTTTTCGAACCTGTTACACTTGACTTTAGCCAAAGCGGAACTCCACAATGGGTTGGTCGTTATTAACATCTGTTGCTGTAATAGTCTTATTTCTTTCATCAACATGGAAACCTGTGATATAACGATCTAAGGTATATTTACATAAAGGTTCCCCTTGTAAGTTGAAAACATAAATATATTGTCCACCATCTGTAGCTCTTCCCTCCTTTTGGTGCTGTGCCATAATCTCTTTAAAAGTGTGACCATGGAAAACAGCATAAATAGCCTCATCCGTAACCTGCACATCCGAGAATCCCATGATCCCATCCGGAATAGCATACCCGCCCGCAAGTTTGAATTCCGGTTCCCCTTTAGGACCTAAACAGACCCTATGAAAACCGTTTTGAAGATTATAAATCTCAAGAACTTCACCTAATTGAGTAGCAGCAACCAACACTCCGTTATGAGGATTATAATCTATAAAACTGCGCCAAGCTTGTGCTAAGGCAGGACGCGCCTCTTTCAATGCTTCTTCGTTCAATGAAGGAATCACTCCACTTTTCTTCAAAAACTTCCCTTGTCGGTTCACCCAACAGAATCGGCTATCTCCCGAATAGTCAGGTATCAGAAAAGTCGTATCATTGAATGCCACAAAATCAAGAGCACGCAGAATGCTGTCTTTATCGAAAGAGATCGCTTCTGCACGCAGAAGCGAATCTCTATCCGAAACAAACTCAAACCTAGTTAACTCGCCTTTGTTGGCATCTAAAGTCCAAAATGAACCATCTATACATTTCACTGTTTCTACTGAAAGCATCTCTTCCGGTGAATCCCCTCTCCTGCCAAACGAAGACAGATAATGGAAATCAGGATAATGAAAAAGATGGCAATACACATCAGTACCATGTAAATCCAGGACAACAGCCTGATCACCGGACACATGTACCCGAAACGGATAACGCATATAAACCGAATCAAGCTGAATTACCTTAGAATGTAGTGTCTCCTCCTTAGGAAAAGAAGCATACAACATCCGATCTTTCGGCAAATCTGAAGTGCACCCGGTAAAGATTACCAAAAGAAAGAGAAATGTCAGACAGTATTTCATGAGATTTTAATAATAATATAATACTTTAGATCCGTCATTGGGACAAACCACTGAACCGTATCCAACACACATAGCAGGTGAAGTCCCCTCCCCTGTCGCCAACGCTTCCACATTCATCATTACTAATGATGAAGGATCTTCTCTCTTTTCTCTCATAAACATAGAGACTATAACTACTGTAACAACGGCTAATACCGCTAAAATCTTTATTTTCATTTCATCAATAATTTAATAAATATCAGCAAAGATAAGCGAGTGAATAGAAGCATGCAAACATTCTATGTCAACACTTTTATTGATAACGTCATTTTATTTAATGACGCCTAAATATCAATATATTAGATTCTAATAAGATAGCAATTGTTTTTATTACTAATTCAACAAATAGGGTGGTAAATTCAAACTTTTAAAGTAACTTTGCAACACCAACACAAGATCTGGCAAATATGAATAAAAGAATATTTTTAGTAATTGGAGTCATTATACTTTTTATTATGATTGCCATAGGTGCCTCAACCTATACAATCATTCACTCTCTTATTCAAAAAGAAAAAGAAGCATTCAAGCCACAAGTTGAAAATATCTTGAAGGAGGCAGTTGCCAACAATACAATCCAAAAATGTAAAGATATACCCTTAAATGGTTTTAATAACTCACCTAACAAAATAGGTACGTATGAGACTCGGACCTTCTGTTCAAGAGATACCTTGTTTACCTATCAGCACAAAATTCAAGACGTGGATAGTGAAATATTATTCGCTCGCCAATTGGGGTTACTTATGATGGATAGTTTACAAAGTAGTGATATACAAGCCCTAATAATTAAAGACTTAAATAAAAATGATATAAAAGGATATATCAATACTGGAATAATTGTCTCCAAACATCTACAAAGAGAAATATGGAGTCAACCATCAAATAGCATCCCTCGCAATGCAGAAATGATTACCTATCGTCTAGAAAATGAAATTGTTAGTGTAGATTACATAATGTATATCGACTATAGTTTCTCAACTTTGTGGAAGCGAATGCCTAAAACCAATATCTACATCAATTTAGTAGTCGAAGTGATTCTCATCTACACCATTACTCTATTTGTACTATACTATAGGAAACAGCAAAAGAACAGATCTGTATCTACAGTTGATATAACATCAGATCCCAATATTATCACGGACCCCATATCAGTTGACAATACTGTAGAAACAGAAAAGCGGACTAATTCTACCATAAAAGAGGAGTTATCATTCAAGGATCAATTTGTCTTTGAGAAAGACTTTGTCCTATTCAATGACCGTCCGATCAAAATGCCTAATCAACAACAAAAGATATTAATATTTTTCTTAAATAGGCCTAACTACAGAGTGAACAAACACGAATTGAAGGAAGAATTTTGGCCTAAAAACAGTGATCCAACCAATAATATGACAAGCGCAATCAATAAATTAAAGAAAATTTTAGAGGAAATCAACAGTAAGTATACAATTATCACCGACAAGACTAATGAGGAATACTATGTACTAATCAGGGATAAATCAGCAGAAAAAATATAGATATATAAGGATAAGATAATAAAAAGTATGCGGGATACATCACGCACCCCGCACACAACAACCATTTAAGTATTAAACAATTAAACTAAAAACATATGATAGTACTATATAAAAAAACAAGTCCAAATCCAGTGTTGCATCAATGAATGCTAACATAGAGATGAAACTACTCTTAGAATCTTTTCACATACCTGCTTATCTTCATGGAGTAATTTGCTATTGAAAAATATCCATCATCAGATTTAACAGGTTTGTCTGTAAAGCCTACAGCATATTAACTCGGAAGCTCAGCATCTGTAAGATTAATCCATTTTTCACAAGGGGTGGTAAACAAACATCTCCAATTGTCCCACTCTCGTTCACTTACTTCCGACATATAGCTTATCTCCCTTCCAGTAAATGAGCTATATCCTCTTGATTGCCTGATTGCTTATACGTTCCATCGCCGCAGATAATAATATGCTTTTAAACTAAAATTATTTATTCTACAATAAATTGTCCATATACATAACCACCATTCGAATTGGTAAATTCAAGCAGGTAAGTTCCCGGTGCTAAATCGGCAATAGAGAACGAAGTAGCTTGATTAGCAGCAGTTACATCCACAGAAGATGAATAAACTTCTTTTTTGGTATCATCTTTCACTGTAATATCCACATTACCTATAACCTTTGTAAACTCAATAAATAAAGTAGTGCCATCAATATCTGCAGAAATAGGAATCAACGGATTGATGGAACGAGTTCCATTATCAATTAATTCACCATCCAGCACAATGGGTCTACGAAGAATTTGAGTTGACATAGCACACATGGACTGTCCAATGAACAATACCACAATTAACGATAAAATAACACGCAATTTCATATTTTATTTGTTTTGGTTTCGTCAAATGTAGCGCATATTTTTCAGACAGCCAAAGAAATTACCCGGACAAATTCAGGTAGGGTTAATGGCATCTAATCATCTTAAAATCAACAGATAAAAAATAAGAAACAGATATTTACCCGGACAATTTCCCCTCAAGCCAAACTAATATTTTAGCAAAAAAACGTCCAAATCATCCGAAGCAGATAGATTCAGTCGTTTTTTCATACGTCTTTTAGCTTTTGTCACTGAATCAGTCTCCGTCAGAAAAATACTTCCTAAGACCTCATGTTCAATACCAAACCTTAATAGACAGCAAATTTCAATATCATGTTTGGTAAGAGTAGGAAAATCATTCTTAATACGCGTAATAAAATCACCATGTATAGCATTAGATAGATGAAATAACTTATCCCAATCAGCATCCAAAAGCAATTTCTTACCTGAAGTATTCTCTATATTTTTCCCTCTTAACATTATTAGTATATGAAGTGCTTGCATATAAATAGCATAGAGATCATCGGCTTCACTTTCCGGTATATCATGCTTCTTCTCTGTTAAACGAAGAGATAATGCTTTATTCTGATCTTCAAGGACAGACATTTTCCCATGCAATTCTCCTATCTGATTTCGATAATCCTGTAATGTTTCTCTTTGTAAGTCCTGATAATTGAGTATTTGCCTTTGATACATCTTTATGTCAGCATCATTTTTACGAATTCTTTCATTGATATCCTTAACCAGTTTCTGATTCGTTCTATATTTATAATAAATATAAATAATAACCATTATTGCAATAAAACTCACAAATGAACTTATTAAAAGAATATTCTTTTTCTCAATACTGGATTGTAGACTTTCCCTCTGCCATTTTTCACTATTATACCGACTCTGTAAAGTTGCTATGCTATTTTGAATATCAATATCTTGAGTAATAATTCGTAAAGAGTCAGCTACGTCTTTATACCCGATAGCACCTTTAAAATTATCCAATTCTTTCTCCAAATCATATAAACATTCACAAGCATCTCTCTTTATAACTAAATTTGGACTTTTAAGACATAAAGCCAAATACATTTTAGCATCCTCCAATCGATTCATATAGAGATACAAATTCCCTAATGCTAAATAGCCTGAGTATAAATTATTTTCATTCCTTTCTTGCTCTATAAAAGATAAAAAATAACTTTCAGCACCTAAATAGTCACCTGCAGAACGGTGTACTACTCCAACTTCCAATAACATTGAAGATACAGAAGGGTATTTCTTAATATCTGCAATATGTAAAGCCTTATCAAAATAGTAATAGGCACTATCCAATTGTTCTTTATATAAAAAGACTCTACCTATATTTCTATAAGCGAAACTAATACCTAAAGAGTCCGGCATCTTAGAGTAGAATTGTAAAGAAGTTCTAAAATTAATCAATGCGGCATCAAAAAGCTTTTGCTTTCTATTTAGATTACCCAATCCTTCAGACATCAATCCCAACAATTTATATTCTTGGCTATTTTCTAATACATCTTTCGCCTTTAAATAAAACGTCATTGCATCCTCTACTTTATCAAGGCTTTCCATCACCCTTCCATAATAATAAAAAGATTTTCCTTTAGCTACAAGATCTTCAGTATGGCCTCCATAATAACCAACAGCAAATTTAATCAGCGAATCTGAAGTAAAATTTATGTAGTTTTTATCCATAGCCTGTGTCATCAATAGGCTATAGTCCGCCTGCGCTTTACCATGAAGAGTTTCCGGAGTTGGGATATGTTGCAAAATAGCCATTGCACTATCCGGGCGAGATTCCATTATTTTCTCAGCCTGAGACAGAGATGACATGACTCCATCCGGCGTCGAATAACATGATACAACTAAAAGACTAAATAAAGCAATAAAAAGGTAACCAAATAGTGAGTGCGTGTTCATTTTCATTAAGTTTTTTCGCAAAAATACGAAAAAACTTATTAGCTAATGGTTCAAGGTCGCATTTTGTTCCATGCGCTGATGCTCTTCAATCAGCTCCATATTCGATTTCGCTTTTGTAATAAAATCCTTCACTAATTTGTTATTCTTAAACGAATAAGGAGCATCTTTCATGATGTCCTCTATTTGGGGAGTCATAACAGGATAAGGTAGTGTGCTGCACAGCATCATAAATACACTCGGACCTAAAACTGTTTCGTAGTTATCTGAGATAAATTTTTTGATAAAGCCATTCATATCTTGCATTAACGAATCGCCCTCGTGAGTCAATTGCTCATGAATATCAGCCAAGTCGGCACCATCCATCACCATGCGGGCTTCTTTACGTTGCAATTCTTCTATCTGAACATCCAATGAATTCTTTTTATCAATAAAAGCGTAGAGGGCATTGTTCAGAGCGGTTCCTTTTGCTACCAATTCTGTATTTGTAATTGAAACCTGAATATTACCTTTTTCAATCACTAAAGGCATGATACTTTCGTCACCGATATAGAGTGTAGCCATTACTATCGAATCGACTTTACCTTTCATCGAAAATAGTCCATGCACCACTTCGGCAGAATCAATATTGAGCCACTCGCCATTCTGAAGCACTTTAATAAAAAGCATTTTACCGTCCAGACTGGTTACAGAAGAGGCGCCTTCAATCTTATACTTGCGACTACAAGAGGTAAAAACAAAAAGCAAAAGTAAAAAAGGCAATACTTTATTCATAGGATACACAACTTTTTCGACGACAAAGGTACAACGGATTCGTATGCAAATGAAACATTTTATCAATATTTAAAACTTGTAAGACTCTTTTCTTTAATAATCCTTATAAACATCTACATAAGGACGGATTTTTCATTTACTTTACCTAAATTTGCACTTTCGGAGTTGACAAATAGTCAATGAGTTATTGAAGCCGTCAATCCGTTAATCCGTAAAATTGTAACCGTATATTATAGAAATGTCTACCTACGCACCCTTTGCCAAGCCGCTATACGTAATGCTCAAGCCCGTAGGGGCTGTATGCAACCTTGCATGTGATTATTGTTATTATCTGGAAAAGTCCCGGCTTTATCAAGAAAATCCCAAACATGTGATGAGCGATGAACTGCTTGAAAAGTTTATCGAGCAATACATCAATTCGCAAACCATGCCGCAAGTACTCTTCACCTGGCACGGAGGAGAGACATTGATGCGTCCACTCTCTTTCTACAAAAAAGCAATGGAGTTGCAGAAGAAATATGCCCGTGGAAGAAGCATAGACAACTGCATACAGACTAACGGAACCCTGTTGACCGACGAGTGGTGTGAGTTTTTTCGTGAAAACAACTGGCTGGTAGGAGTCTCGATAGACGGTCCTCAAGAGTTTCATGATGAATACCGGAAAAACAAGCTTGGCAAACCCTCGTTTGTGAAAGTCATGAATGGCATCAATCTTTTGAAAAAGCATGGAGTAGAATGGAATGCCATGGCGGTAGTGAATGACTTTAATGCTGATTATCCGTTGGACTTTTATCACTTTTTCAAAGAATTAGGTTGCCATTATATTCAGTTCGCTCCCATTGTGGAACGGATCTTCCCGCATCAGGACGGACGTCATCTGGCCTCACTGGCACAGCGCGAAGGAGGAGAACTGGCAGAATTTTCCGTAACACCGGAGCAATGGGGAAACTTTCTCTGTACACTCTTCGATGAATGGGTGAAAGAAGATGTAGGCGACTATTATATCCAACTCTTCGATTCTACCCTTGCCAACTGGGTAGGCGAACAACCGGGAGTATGCTCCATGGCAAAAACATGCGGACACGCCGGCGTAATGGAATTCAACGGAGACGTCTACTCATGTGACCATTTCGTGTTTCCGGAATTCAAACTGGGCAACATTTACAATCAAACTTTGGTAGAGATGATGTATAGTGAACGCCAGACTGCTTTCGGACAAATGAAACAAAAGTCACTTCCCACCCAGTGCAAAGAGTGCGAATTTTTATTTGCCTGCAATGGTGAATGCCCCAAAAATCGTTTTTGTCGCACAGCAAATGGTGAACCGGGACTAAACTATCTGTGCAAAGGATATCATCAATTTTTCAAGCATGTGGCTCCTTATATGGATTTCATGAAAAACGAATTGATGAACCAGCGGCCGCCGGCCAATGTGATGGACGCTATCAAAGAAAACAAATTGATCATAGATTAAAATAGTAAAACAACGAATCATTCTAATTTTTTTATAAACTAATGAACAGACTCAAACTTTACTTACTGGCGCTGACTGCGCTGGCCGTTTGTTCCGCAAAGGCGGACGAGGGTATGTGGTTACTGCAATTAATGCAGCAGCAACACTCTATCGATATGATGAAAAAACAGGGACTGAAACTCGAGGCACAGGATTTGTATAATCCTAACGGAGTCTCACTGAAAGATGCCGTAGGTATCTTCGGGGGAGGATGTACCGGCGAGATTATTTCACCGGAAGGATTGATATTAACCAACCACCACTGCGGATACGCTTCCATCCAACAACATAGCTCTGTAGAGCATGATTATCTGACAGATGGATTTTGGGCAACTTCAAGAGACAAAGAATTGCCGACTCCAGGACTGAAATTTACATTTATCGAACGCATAGAAGACATTACGGATATTGTAAATTTAAGAATTGCCGCTAAAGAAATCACTGAATCAGAATCATTCAGCAGTACATTTCTTAATAAACTGGCTAAGGAGTTGTTTGAAAAGAGCGACTTGAAAGGAAAAAAAGGAATCGTTCCTCAAGCTTTGCCTTTTTACGCCGGAAATAAATTCTATATGTTTTATAAGAAGGTATATCCGGACGTACGTATGGTTGCCGCTCCTCCTTCATCAATCGGTAAGTTCGGTGGTGAAACAGACAACTGGATGTGGCCACGCCATACCGGTGACTTTTCAATGTTCCGTATCTATGCCGACGCGAATGGCGAACCGGCAGAATACAGTGCTTCCAATGTCCCCCTGAAAACCAAAAAACACCTGAACATCTCTATCAAAGGGCTGAAAGAGGGAGATTATGCCATGATTATGGGATTCCCGGGAAGCACCAGCCGTTATCTCACCGTCTCGGAAGTGAAAGAACGCATGGAGGCAAGCAATGCCCCCCGTATCCGTATCCGCGGAACCCGTCAGGACGTGTTGAAAGAAGCGATGAATGCCAGCGATAAAGTACGTATTCAATATGCCAATAAATATGCAGGTTCAAGCAACTATTGGAAGAACTCCATCGGCATGAACAAAGCTATCATCGATAACAATGTTTTGGGAACAAAAGCAGAACAGGAAGCTAAATTCGCTAAGTTTGCCAAAGAAAAAAATAATACCGACTACATGAATGTAGTGACAAAGATCGACGAGGCTGTAGCTAAAACTTCTCCAATCAAATATCAACAGACCTGTCTGACGGAAACATTCTTCGGCGGTATTGAATTCGGTAGCCCATTTATGGTAATGGACAAACTGAAAGAAGCATTGGAACAGAAAAACGATTCAAGTATTGAAGCTAATATCAAAGTGCTGAAAGAGGTATTCAACGACATCCATAATAAAGACTATGATCACGAAGTAGACCGTAAAGTGGCCAAAGCCCTGTTGCCACTATACGCAGAAATGATTCCTGCCGGACAGCGCCCTGCCATCTACGATGTGATTGAGAAAGAGTACAAAGGCGACTACAATGCATACGTAGATGCAATGTACGATACTTCAATTTTGGCCAATCAGGCAAACTTTGATAAATTCATCAAAAAACCGACTGTAAAAGCAATCGAAAAAGATATAGCCACTCAATATTCACGTGCCAAGTTTGACAAATACACCAATCTGGCCGAGCAAATGGGAAAATTGCCGGAAGAACTGGCTTTATTACACAAAACATATATCCGTGGACTAGGTGAAATGAAATTGCCTGTACCATCTTATCCGGATGCCAATTTCACTATCCGCCTGACCTATGGCAATGTGAAACCATACAGCCCGAAAGATGGTGTATATTACAAATACTACACAACAACCGACGGAATCCTTGAAAAAGAAAATCCGGAAGACCGTGAATTCGTAGTACCTGCCAAACTGAAAGAGTTGATCGAGAAAAAAGATTTCGGACGCTATGCATTGCCCAATGGTGAAATGCCGGTTTGTTTCCTGTCTACCAATGACATCACAGGCGGTAACTCCGGAAGTCCGGTACTGAACGAAAACGGCGAATTGATCGGTTGTGCATTCGATGGTAACTGGGAATCACTGAGCGGTGACATCAATTTCGATAATAACCTGCAACGCTGTATCAACCTGGATATCCGTTATGTACTCTTTATTCTCGAAAAGCTGGGAGGATGCGGACATTTGATTAACGAAATGACGATTGTTGAATAATGATGAAAAGAAATTTATTATCTGCTGCGTTTGCACTGATGGCATTGGCCGTCAGTGCTGACGAAGGAATGTGGATGCTGACTGACCTGAAATCACAGAATGAAGCTGCCATGATGGATCTCGGGTTACAAATCCCTATAGAGGAAGTCTACAATCCGGATGGAATAGCTTTAAAAGATGCTGTTGTACATTTCGGAGGCGGATGTACCGGTGAAATCATCTCGGCGGAGGGATTGGTATTGACTAATCACCACTGCGGATATGGAGCAATTCAACAACATAGCAGTGTAGATCACGATTATCTGACAAATGGATTCTGGGCAATGAACCGGAACGAAGAGTTACCCTGCAAAGGGTTGACAGTAACCTTCATCGACCGTATCCTGGACGTGACAACCTATGTAAACGAGCAACTTAAAAAAGATGACGATCCCAACGGCATCAATTATTTGTCTCCCAAATATCTGGCAACGGTTGCCGACCGGTTTGCAAAAGCAGAAAATATCCAAATCACTCCGGCAACACGTTTGGAGCTGAAACCATTTTACGGAGGCAACAAATACTATCTATTTGTAAAGACAGTCTACAATGACATTCGCATGGTAGGTGCCCCTCCTTCTTCGATCGGCAAATTTGGAGCTGATACCGACAACTGGATGTGGCCACGCCACACAGGAGACTTTTCTTTATTCCGCATTTATGCAGACAAGAACGGTCAGCCGGCTGAATACTCTAAAGACAATGTTCCTTTACAAGTAAAGAAACATTTGACAATCAGCCTGGCAGGAGTTAAAGAAGGTGATTTTACATTTGTCATGGGATTTCCCGGACGTAACTGGCGCTACATGATTTCCGACGAAGTGAAAGAACGAATGCAAACAACCAACTTCATGCGCCACCACGTACGTGAGGCACGGCAGGCCGTACTGATGGATCAAATGCTGAAAGATCCGGCAGTACGCATACATTATGCAAGCAAATATGCTTCCTCCGCTAATTACTGGAAAAATGCCATCGGTATGAACGAAGGTTTGGTCCGACTGAAAGTATTGGATACCAAAGAAAAGCAACAAGAACAACTGTTGGCAATGGGACGTGAGAAAGGCGATGACTCTTATCAAAAGGCTTTTGATGAGATACGTTCGATTGTGGCGCATCGTCATGATGCCATGTATCATCAGCAAGCCATCAGCGAAGCATTGGTAACGGCACTCGATTTCATGAAAATTCCTTCAACCGACGGATTGAAAAAAGCACTTGAAAGCAAAAATGCCACAAAGATTAAAGAAGAAACCGATAAGCTGAAAGCAGAAGCAGATAAATATTTCGCATCTGTTCCGTTTCCGGAAGTAGAACGACTCGTAGGAAAGAAAATGCTGGAAACCTATGCCGGATATATTCCGGAAGATCAGCAAATCGGTATTTTCAAAGTAATAGACAGCCGTTTTAAAGGGAACAAGGATGCCTTTATCGATGCTTGCTTCAAGTACTCGATCTTTGGTTCGAAAGAGAACTTCAACAAGTTTATCGCTCACCCCACTCTTAACAAACTGGATAAAGACTGGATGATCCTCTTTAAATATTCCATCACGGACGGACTGTTGAAAACGGCACTCGCCATGAAGGATGCCAATAAGAACTATGATGCAGCTCATAAAGTATGGGTAAAAGGTATGATGGATATGCGTCAAGTTGCCGGTACGCCTATCTATCCGGATGCAAACTCAACCCTGAGGTTAACTTATGGTCAGGTATTGCCGTACGAGCCCGCCGACGGGACAGTATACAATTACTATACAACACTGAAAGGGGTAATGCAAAAAGAAGATCCGGATAATTGGGAGTTCGTAGTGCCTCAAAAACTAAAACAACTGTATCATGCAAAAGACTTCGGACATTACGCGATGGAAAACGGAGAAATGCCTGTTTGCTTCATTGTCAATACAGACAATACAGGAGGAAATTCCGGAAGCCCGGTATTCAATGGAAAAGGGCAATTGATCGGGACCGGATTCGATCGTAATTATGAAGGCCTGACAGGAGACATTGCTTTCCGGCCTTCTTCACAACGTGCCGCAGTAGTAGACATCCGCTATACTCTATTTATTATTGATAAGTATGCAGGTGCCTCACACATCATCAAGGAGCTGGATATTGTAGAAGAATAATAAAAAGACAGGGTACACTTCCGTTCAAACGGCGTACCCTGTCTCTTTTGATTATCAATGAAGTTTTTTCTCAGTTTCAGCATCTGATATGCTATAAACTCTTGTCCTATATAAAATCCTCTACCAAATACATTTCTTCAACCAGGTCTTCCATGGTCTGTTCCAGGTTTTTTACCGCTTCTTCGGGTGAATCCCCATACGCATTACACTGCATATTTACAGTAAGCCAAGCATAATAACCGCCATCGGATGTGCGCTCAAGCATATAATCAGTCTTATTCAATTTCATATCGGAAAATAATTAGTTAATGTAGGTACAGTGACAGCCGAATGTTGATCAGCAAGTCGTTCAAGTTCTCCAATGATCTGTCGTTCACAGCTACGAACCCAACGAATAAATTCCCGGTTGGGAACATACGTTCCGGCAAAACGAAGCAACGACTCCAAATCGAAAGATTCTCCAATAATTCCGGCACCGGCCTGCCGGGCATCATAAGCATTGCAATCCTGCTCAATATGAGCAGGAACCATCAGTACAGGTTTGCCCAGATACATCGCTTCACAGATAGACTCAAAACCAGCCGTACTGGCATATGCTCTGCAACCGGCCATTCTATTAAGAAACTTCACATCATCAATCTGATGAAAACTCAGTGTGGCATCCACTTTAGTCACCTCGTCAGCATCCTGTTTATCCCAGAAAAAGTGCATAGGAATTTCAGGATGCAAGGCATGGAAAGCCTCTACACTATCTGCAAAACCTGAGTTAACCATATATCCGTGAATGTAGTTACCCTGTTCCGGCTGCATAGCGGTCACTTCCCTGCGAAGCAGAGGAGGAACAACGGATATCCGTTCAGTCCGGTCCGATTCCATTTTACGAAAAGAGAGTGCCAACCGCCTGCTAGCGCGCAGACTCGTCATCCGCGTGAAAAAGCGCAACATGGAGAGTTGAATCACACTTTTTCGGGGAAACTCAAAGTGGTTGTGCAAAAACAGATATTGGTGTCCGATGCAAACATAAGGAACGGAGGGACGGAAGAGTGCGTAGGTAAGTCCGGTCAGAAGTTCGTAGAAGTTGATCACAACTTCCGCCCCTGTTTCCTTAATGCGCTGATTGATATAACACATACTGCGAAAATATTCCGGTACGTGTATCAGATTGTATGCAAAACTCTTTTTCAGATCAGCCCGTTTATTTTCGGCTGTAGGCAAAAAATTCGGACTGGTGAAACGCTTTACCGGTGCCTGGATACTCCGGTTGAAAAAGCCGGGCAAGGTACGTGACGAACTTTTGCCGACAAGAACCTCCACTACCTGGTGCCCATTACGTAATAACATGTCTTCAAGGGTAATGGCTTGGGTGAAATGCCCTCTCCCCTCTCCTTGCACAATAAACAGAAATTTCATGATGCTATTGTTATGGATATAGTTTGTTTTTCCTTATGATTATCTTCCTTTAGTAATCCACTATCAAAATAGCAGATAGTCCAGTTACCATCTTCATCTTCAGTAAGAGCCGAAAGTGTTTCTACCCAGTCGCCTGAATTCAGATAATGGATATCTTCATAAAAAGTATTGGCAGGATGGTGAATATGACCGCATATCACGCCATCACACTTTTTAGCCCTTGCCAGGCCAACAAGCTCTTTTTCAAAATCAGAAATATAAGAAACGGCAGTCTTTACCCTATTCTTAATAGACTGGGAAAGGGAATAATAAGGTTTTCCCTGCTTCATTCTGCGGAGATTGTATACCTTATTCAACCATAACAGAAAAGTATATCCTGTGTCGCCCAACTTAGCCAGCCATTTCATTTGAGTAGTCACCGTATCAAAAATATCTCCATGTGTCACATAATAACGTCTGCCGTGGCTTTCGTAGATACAGTCTTTCACAATCCGGATATTATAAAAATTCAGAGGTGCCAGATTATCTAGAAAATCATCATGATTACCACGAACATAAATCACTTGTGTCCCGAAATTCTCCATCATCTTCATTATTACTTTGAAGAAATCCGTATGTTTAGCTTTCCATTTACCCAAACCGCTTTTCTGCAAATGCCATCCGTCAATGATATCACCATTCAGAATTAAGCGATCACAATTTATTGATTTCAGGAAGTGAGTGACTTCCTCTGTCTTGGAGTGTTGAGTTCCCAGATGAATATCCGAGAGAACTACTGTGGGATAATACGTCCGTAAATGCATAACTTTTGTTTTTTTCGTTACGCAAAAATCCCGTTTCCGGATTACAGGAGGATGAATGTAAGGTTACTATATGATGAACAAAATCGGGACTTCTCTGTTATTATAATAAAACAAATAACTATATTTGCCCCCTGTAAACGAGGGCTCTATATTTATCAAAAGAAAGGAAAAATTATGGAAAAATTTGAAGATTTAATACAGTCACAAAGTCCCGTTTTAGTAGATTTTTTCGCAGAATGGTGCGGCCCCTGTAAAGCAATGAAACCGATTCTTGAGGATCTGAAACAGCAGGTAGGCGAGAAAGCCCGTATTGTAAAAATCGATGTGGACACACACGAAGAACTAGCTGTAAAATACAGAATTCAGGCTGTGCCGACTTTTATCCTTTTCAAAAAGGGAGAAGCTGTCTGGCGCCATTCCGGTATGATTCAAGCCAGCGAACTGAAAGGAGTTATTGAACAATACACATAAAAACAAAGAATGAAGAAAGTATTATCATTAGTAGCTTTGGCCATGATCAGCACCATTATGTTTGCTGTAAACGATGGAGTCAAAGCAGATCAAAACAAAAAAGAGGCAAAGAGCGGTGAGGTTATCGTGATGAATAAAGAGATGTTTATCAACGATGTCTTTGATTACCAGAATTCAAAAGAGTGGAAATATAAAGGTGATAAACCTGCCATTATCGACCTGTATGCAGATTGGTGCGGTCCCTGCCGCATGACAGCCCCGATTATGAAATCGCTTGCTAAAGAATATGACGGAAAAATCGTAATATATAAGGTGAACGTGGATAAAGAAAAGGAACTGGCTGCACTATTCAATGCAACAAGTATTCCCCTCTTTGTATTTATCCCAATGGAGGGCGAACCCCAACTGTTTCGTGGAGCAGCAGATAAAGCCACTTATAAAAAAGCAATCGACGAGTTCCTGTTGAAACAGAAATAGGACTGAATAAATTCAATAATAAAAAAGGCATGGTTTTCTCAACGGAACCATGCCCTTTTTATATGCTGCCGTCTTCACTATCTTCACTCCGAACGAATATCAAGTTATCAATAAAACAATTATTCCCTACATCTAAGATCGGGACATAAAAGCCCTGCCTATCTGATGTGTTTACCCAACCATCTAATATTCACCAGTTTGTTTCTTTTATACTTTGCTATTAAAAGCTTAGAATTAACATAGTGTTAAAGTTAGTCTTTTAACTGCAAAACATTAGTTATTTGGTAGCAAAGATCAAGTCTTTTGGCACTAAGAAAATCAAGTATCTCCTGATAAATTAACACTGTTAACGAGATTGGCAGAACATCTGCCAAGACACATCATTTAAAATATCCAACCGGATGATTCATCATCGGCATTTGAGTATCCTTTAATTTCAAAGCAGTTTTGAGCCGTACCAGATCCATCGATGCACGCGGGACTGTGGCCAGACGTGCAGCCGAACAGAACAACGAGATGTTTTGCGAAACAATCCCTGCATCCATAGCTCCCATCAATTGAACATGATTACTCTTCGCATCACCCAGCTTAGACAGATCACTGACCAGCACCAACGATACCGGCGCATTGTTGACAAAGGCCTGACCGCCAGCAACCGCAGAACGGTGATCTCCCTCAGAAATCAGATTGAGCTTATGCCCTTTAGCATCATACAGGTAAGTTCCTTGCGGAAGCACCACATATATGTCGATATCCTGACGATTCATGGCTGACGGAGCTGTACGTTTGCCTTCAGATGACCGGTTAATGCCATTGGCAGCCCAGAGTAAATCGGATAAATCGGTATTACTCAAAGCCTTCGAAGCATATTCACGAGTAGAATGACGTTCGGATAACGCTTTCATTAGCACTCCGGCACGATTCATGTCGGGCTTAGGTAACTGAATCGTCCGCTCGGCAGCATAACTTGCCACCGACAAAAGCAGGAAACACACTAAAAACTGTAACTTTTTCATAATTATGTATCTTTTTTAGTAAAGCACAAATATAAAAGAATCATCAGTCAACATCTTTATTTCAAAAGAAAATTTAACAAAAAAGGCCTGTATCCCAAACCGGACACAAGCCTTTCTCTATAAATCATTTACGTAGATTATTTCTTACCGAAATAGCGGTTATAAAGTCCTTCGAAACCTTTACCATGACGAGCTTCGTCTTTACACATTTCGTGTACGGTATCGTGGATAGCATCCAGATTCAAAGCTTTAGCACGTGTAGCGATACGTTTTTTGTCTTCGCAAGCACCGGCTTCAGCATTCATTCTCTTTTCAAGGTTTGTTTTAGTATCCCATACGCAATCACCCAACAGTTCAGCAAACTTAGAAGCATGTTCTGCTTCTTCCCAAGCATAACGTTTGAAAGCTTCAGCTACTTCAGGATAGCCTTCGCGATCGGCCTGACGGCTCATAGCCAAATACATACCAACTTCAGTACATTCGCCCATGAAGTGATTGTTCAGGTCTTTAATCATTTCTTCGTCACAACCTTTAGCTACACCGATTACGTGTTCGTCAACAAAAGTGAGTGCACCACCTTCTTCTTCAACAACTTCTACGAATTTGCTTGCAGGAGCTTTACACAAAGGACATTTCTCAGGAGCTGCGTCACCTTCATAAACATAACCGCAGACAGTACATCTAAACTTTTTCATTTCGTCTTAATTTTAAATTAATTAGTCAATACGTATATTATTTAAACATTTCTTACAAACACCTTTATAATAGTAGTGCACTTCGCTTACTTCATGTCCATCCATTTGAAGACCTTCCACTTGTTTCATCTCAACCTGACATTTCAAATCATAAATACGCCCGCAACGCTTGCACAGAAAATGGGCATGTTGTGAAGTGTCCGCATCAAAATTGGTGTTCCGCTCGTCAATAGTAAGCATTTGTGCCGCTCCCTGCTCAGAAAACAGCCTCAAGGTATTATAGACCGTAGTCTTTGAAAGTGTTGGCATAGAGGGAGATAACTCCGTATATATTTCATCAGCCGATGGGTGTGTCTTATGTTCCATCAAATAGTTCATGATAGCAATTCGCTGCATGGACGGTTTGATGTTGTGCTCTAGTAATCGGTTGTATGATTCCATTTTCTTTCTCCTTTCCAAAATTGTATTCATTACAATTTTAAATCTGATGCAAAGATAAAGAGTTCTTTTATTTTCGCAAACAAAATACGAATATTTTTTTGATTAAACAGAAAAACGGCATACAAAATTGCTTTCGTATGCCGTTTCTTATGACAATAATATGTACGTATTAAATTCCTTTAGGGTTTTCACCGTATTGGTTGCTACCCGGCTGTCCGTCCTGAATAGTCAGGAAGAGATACCAAAGGCTGCCGATCACCGGTACGAAAGTGATAAATAACCACCATCCGCTTTTGCCGATATCGTGCATACGACGTATACTAACAGCAATCATAGGCAGAAGCATAGCCAAATAATAAATACCTACAAATACGCAAATCGTACCCAAAATAGCGTCAATAATACCTGCGACAATAGCAAAAATAGCCATGAACAAGACAAACATCCAGTATTCACGTCTTCTGGCTCTACCGTCGAAATCTTTCCACTTCTTTAAAACATCAATGTACTCTTTCATCTTTCAATTCTTTTAATAGTTAATAATTGTTGGTATTTTGTGTTTATTCCTATAAACTGCCACAAATATACTAACTACTATTTATATTTTTTATATTTTCCGCATTTATTTTTAGCAAAAAATAAAAAAAAGAGCTAGCCTCTCACCCAACAACATAGTGCCAAAGCCCTATACAAGCCGATCTATAGTCCCCTGTTCCTCAACAAAGGTTCTATGCCCGGTTCTTTACCCCGAAAGTTCTTATACATATCCATCGCATCGTCGATGCCTCCGGGAGTGAGAATATAACGACGGAAACGGGAAGCCACTTCCTGATTAAACAGATCACCGGTTTCCTTATATGCTTCAAAAGCATCGCTATCTAACACTTCGGCCCAAATATAGCTGTAATAACCAGCCGTATAGCCGCTGTTCATGATGTGATTGAAGTATGTAGTACGATAACGAGGAGGTATCTGACTTAGCAAGCCACGCTCTTTCAGCACAGCAGCCTCAAATTCAGTGACATCCATATTCCGGGGAATTTCTTTCAGTACATGGTAATCCATATCAAGCAGAGAAGCGGCAAGATATTCGGTTGTGGCAAACCCCTGGCCATACTTTCCACTCTTATCGAGTTTCTCAATCAATGCAGCAGGAATCACTTCACCGGTCCGATAATGTTTGGCATATATTTTCAGCACCTCCGGTTCGAATACCCAATGCTCCATAACCTGAGAAGGTAATTCCACAAAATCGCGCGGTACACCGGATACGGCATGAAAGTGTACATCTTTAAACAAGTTGTGGAGTGCATGACCAAATTCATGGAATAAAGTACCGGCCTCATCGGCACTAAGCAGGGCAGGCTGTCCCGAAGAAGGCTTGGTAAAGTTACACACAATCGTAACTACCGGCGCCAAACGTTTACCGTCACGATAGGTTTGAGAACGATAGGTTCCGCACCATGCGCCTCCCCGCTTACTATTACGAGGGAAAAAGTCCATATACAGCACACCAAGATGGGTTCCGTCTTTATCTTTACACTCAAAAGCCTGTGCCTCTTCATGCGGTTTCGGAATGTCTTTAATTTCGGTGAAAGTAATGCCATAAAGTCTGTTAGCTACATAGAAAGCACCTTCACGCACATTATTCAATTCAAGATAAGGACGCACTTCATTCTCGTCTAAACTGAACTTGGCTTTCTTCGCTTTCTCAAAATAATAGCGCCAATCCCATCCTTCGGGGGTAAAGCTAGCGCCTTCCTTCTTTATTTCAGCCTGAATATCAGACAATTCCTCCTTGGCTTTCGCCACTGCAGGAGTCCAGATCTGATTCAGTAAACGATATACATTTTCCTCGTTCTTTGCCATGCGGTCTTCCAAAATATAAGAAGCATAATCAGCATATCCCATCAATTTGGCTTTCTCCAGACGCAAAGCAACCAATTTTTTCACGATTTCATTATTATCGGCCTCATTGCCATTGTTGCCGCGATTGATGTATCCTTTAAAGATTTTCTCACGTAACTCGCGATTATCTGCATATTGCAAGAAGGGCATTACACTCGGATTGTGCAAAGTGAAAAGCCACTTCTCTTCCATACCTGCCCCTTTAGCCACTTCGGCTGCGGATGCCACAAGACTTTCGGGTAATCCGGCGAGATCTTCCTTCTTATCAATCACCAACTCAAAAGCGTTGGTTTCTTTCAGCAGGTTCTGTCCAAAAGTCAATTGCAACATCGAAATCTCACTATTGAGTTGACGCAACTTCGCCTGATCCACAGAATCAAGATTGGCACCTCCACGAACAAACTTCTTGTAAGTTTCTTCCAGTAACTTATTCTGCTCCTTATCCAATCCCAGTTTCTCCCGACGTTCATAAACTTCTTTCACACGGGCAAAAAGAGCCGGATTCAGACTAATATCGTCCCGATGTGCCGAAAGCAACGGAGTAATCTCTTTATTAAAAGCCTGCATTTCATCGTTCGTGTTACAACTGTTCAGACCACTAAACACAGTACTCACCTTATTTAACAACTCTCCACTCTGATCGAATGCAGCGATGGTATTATCGAAATCGGGAACCGAACGCTGATTGACAATAGCATCTATTTCTTTTTTCTGTTCTTCCATTCCTTTCAGGAAAGCTTCTTTGTAATGCTCTACTTTAATCAGGTCGAACGGTGGAACACCGAAAGGAGTTGAATACTCTGCCAGAAAAGGGTTTCCGGCATCGGTGGCTGCTTTCTGTCCGGCTGTGCCGCAAGCAGTCATCACGGCAGCCATTCCGGCAGCCATAAGCATCTTCTTCATGTTTTTGTGCGATTTAATAATATAATGTATCAATTCAATTTTGACAAAAATACAAAGATTCGATTAAAATGTCTACTTTTGCAACAAGAAATGATAAACTCTAATAGAAAATGAACTACGGATTCGTAAAAGTTGCGGCGGCCGTTCCCCGCGTAAAAGTAGCAGATTGCAAATTTAATTCTGAAAGATTGGAGGGTCTTATTACCATAGCCGAAGGTAAAGGAGTACAGATTCTCACTTTTCCCGAAATGTGCATTACCGGATATACTTGTGGAGACTTGTTCGCCCAGCAACTTTTGCTTGAACAGGCAGAAATGGCTTTGATACAGATTCTAAACAGTACCCGCCAACTGGACATCATTTCCATACTGGGCATGCCGGTAGTAGTCAACTCCACAGTAATTAATGCTGCAGTAGTTATCCAGAAAGGCAAAATACTGGGAGTAGTGCCCAAAACTTACCTGCCTAATTATAAAGAGTTCTACGAGCAACGTTGGTTTACATCCGCCCTGCAAGTATCGGAAAACAGTGTGCGGCTTTGCGGACAGATTGTCCCGATGGGCAACAATCTGTTGTTCGAAACTGCGGAAACAACTTTCGGCATAGAAATCTGTGAGGACCTTTGGGCTACCGTTCCGCCCAGTTCCTCACTCGCACTGCAAGGGGCTGAAATCATCTTTAACCTTTCCGCCGATGACGAAGGTATTGGTAAACACAATTATCTTTGCTCTCTGATCAGCCAGCAATCTGCACGCTGCATCTCCGGTTATGTTTTTTCGTCGAGTGGCTTCGGTGAATCGACAACAGATGTTGTTTTTGCCGGAAACGGACTTATTTACGAAAACGGATATCTACTGGCACGAAGTGAACGTTTCTGCATGGAGGAACAGTTGATTATCAATGAAATTGATGTGGAATGTATCCGTGCAGAGCGTCGGGTCAACACAACTTTTGCTGCCAACAAGGCTAATTGTCCGGGTAAAGAGGCTGTCAGAATTTCTACAGAGTTTGTCAACAGCAAAGATCTGAACCTGACCCGTACATTCAATCCACATCCTTTTGTTCCGCAAGGAAGCGAACTCAACAGTCGCTGTGAGGAGATCTTCTCGATTCAAATAGCCGGACTGGCACAACGTCTGCTACATACCGGAGCAAAAACAGCCGTAATAGGTATTTCCGGAGGACTTGACTCAACACTCGCCTTATTGGTATGCGTCAAGACATTCGATAAATTGGGATTATCCCGCAAAGATATTCTGGGTATAACCATGCCGGGATTCGGAACAACCGACCGCACTTATCACAATGCCATCGACCTGATGAATTCCTTGGGAGTTTCAATACGGGAAATCAGTATCAGGGAAGCATGTATCCAACACTTTAAAGATATCGGACACGATCTCAATATACACGATGTAACATACGAGAATTCACAGGCACGCGAACGTACCCAAATCTTAATGGATATAGCCAACCAAACATGGGGTATGGTGATCGGAACCGGAGACCTGTCGGAACTCGCATTGGGATGGGCAACGTACAACGGAGATCATATGTCGATGTATGGTGTCAACGCAGGTATTCCCAAGACACTGGTGAAACACTTAGTACAGTGGGTAGCCGAAAACGGTATGGATGAAGCATCCAAAGCAACTCTGCTGGATATTGTGGACACTCCTATCAGTCCGGAACTGATACCGGCAGATGAAAACGGAGAAATCAAACAAAAAACGGAAGACCTCGTCGGTCCTTACGAACTACACGACTTCTTCCTGTATTATTTCTTACGGTTCGGCTTCCGCCCGTCAAAAATCTACTTCCTGGCACAAACTGCATTCAGTGGAGTTTATGATGATGAAACAATCAAAAAATGGCTGCAAACTTTCTTCCGTCGCTTCTTTAACCAGCAGTTTAAACGCTCTTGCCTGCCGGACGGACCGAAAGTAGGAAGTATATCCATCAGCCCCAGAGGAGACTGGCGCATGCCAAGTGATGCCAGTTCGGCTGCATGGCTGAAAGAAATAGCCGAATTGTAACAAAGACGATACCTCTTTTTAACATGACACTGCGATCTTTGCAGCACCATATTAAAAAGAGGTAAAGTTATGAAAAGACATCTTATTTTAGCATTTGCTTTATTGGCATCCAGTGTTGCCTTAAATGCAGTCAATTCATTGCCGGACGATGATAAATCCGACAATAAGAACAAAACAGAACTCAATTCTGTCGTCAAAAAGACATGGGAGTTCTACTCCACCATCAAACAACCTTCTGCCGATGCACTGGCTAATGCGGGTAACTACAAATTCGGGCAAGAAGCCGGTTATCTCTATAACCAATTCATGAAGATCTATGTAGTCAGGGAAGAAGTGGTTCCCGGAGACCCTACCCACCGTACCGTAATTCGCAAACCCACTATCTACAACGCAGTACGCTCCATCGAGAAACAGCTGAACAAAGAGCTCAAAAGTAACAAAATGACCAGAGAGCAAGTAGCTGCAGAGTTCACAAATGTACTGAAAGTAGCGATTTCTGCCTATGATTCCGAAAGCGAATCATTTGAAGACGCTTTACAGATAAATCGCAAAAATGCAACCGACCTTCTCTCCGTATTTCAAAATGTAAAACTGACAGAAATCTAAAATTCTTTTTTCAATAGGTAAATTAATATTAATGGCAAGTCTTGGGCAAAAGAAAACTTTTGCCCCCGCACTCGCCATGACTAAACACTCAATGATTAGTACTTATGAACAGTAAATTTCTCCTGCTACTCTGTAGTATGTTATTGTGCACATCACTTGCATTCGCACAATCAGTCAAAGTAACAGGTACAGTCACAGACAAAATGGGGGCAGTAATCGGTGCCACTATCATGGTGAAAAACTCATCAAACGGAACTGTCACCGATATAGATGGTCGTTACAGCATCGAAGTTCCTAAAAACGCAACACTACTATTCTCTTTCGTAGGTTACAGCACAGTAGAGAAAGAGGTAGGTAACAACACTGTAATCAATGTCGAACTGTCCGATGACATTCAGGCCATCGACGAGGTAGTGGTCACTGCAATCGGTATCAAGCAGCAAAAGAAGAAGATCGGTTACACAACCCAACAAATCAACAGTGAGGTATTGAATGCCACTCCCAGTCTGAATGTGGGCTCGGCCCTTTCCGGACAAGTAGCCGGTCTGTTGGTAGCCAACCCTACCGGTATTTTCCAGGCACCGAGTTTCAAACTGCGCGGCAACGCACCATTGGTTGTACTGGACGGAGTTCCGGTAGAAACCGACTTTTTCGACATCTCAAGTGAGAATATTGAAAGTGTCAATGTACTAAAAGGTACGGCAGCCTCAGCTTTATACGGTTCACGCGGGAAAAACGGAGCAATTCTGATCACCAGTAAAACGGCCAAAAAAGAAGGCTTGGAAATCAACTTCTCTACCAACAACATGATCACAGCCGGCTTTGCAGTGCTTCCCGAGACACAACATCAATACGGTAGCGGTTCAAATGGTAAATATGAATTCTGGGATGGTGCAGATGGCGGCATTTCGGACGGTGACATGACTTGGGGACCCAAATTAAATGTAGGAACCAAAGTAGCTCAGTGGAACAGCCCGATCAGGGATAAAGTGACTGGAAAAGAGATTCCCTGGTGGGGAGATGTAAAAGGTACTCAGTATGATGACAAATCGCGCTATGAACGTGTACCTATCGACTGGGTATCCCATGACAACCTGAAAGACTTTCTGCAAACCGGACTAGTAACCAACAATAATATCTCAATAGCTTATAAAGGAGAAAAAGCACGCTACTTCGTCACCGGACAATATGCTTACCAAAAGGGACAGGTGCCTTCTACTGAAATGCACAGTGGAGGTATCAACTTCAACTCTACCTTTGATCTGGCTAAAAACTTGCAGCTGGATGCCAATCTGGCCTACAACAAAATAGTTGCCCCGAGTTATCCGCGCTACGGATACGGACCTAAAAACCACATGTACACCATCGTTGTATGGATGGGAGACGATGTGAACGGTAAAGAACTCCAAAAACACAAATACGTTCCCGGGCAGGAAGGGTATCGGCAGGCAAGTTACAATTATGCATGGTATAATAATCCTTACTTTGCAGCCGAAGAGCTCCAGCAATCCGAAAGTCGGGATGTGGTGAACGGGCAACTCCGCCTGAATTATCAAATCCTCCCCAATCTGAACATACAGGGACGTGCCGCCTTACGCCAGAAAACAATTCTTCAGGAAATGAAAGTACCCAAAACTTACATGAACTACGGTGACTCCCGGGAAGGTGACTACAAAGTATGGAATGACCGTCAAACTAATGTAGACGCTGATGTACTGGCTACCTACACTCAAGATCTGACTCCGGATATCCTCTTCACCCTGAATGCCGGAACTTCGGTATTCTACCGTAATTACCGTCAGGAATATCAGTCTACCGACGGTTTGATTGTTCCATTCGTATACAGTATCAAAAACACACAAGGTCCTTCCATTACCGATGCCAACCGAAATGAAAAATCAATCCGTAGTATTTATGGATCAATCAATCTTGATCTTTACAAATATGCCTATCTGACGTTGACAGGACGTAATGACTGGTCATCTACTCTGGCAAAAGGCAGTAACTCTTACTTCTATCCTTCTGTCGCACTGAGTACTATGGTATCCGAATACATCAAATTGCCAACATTTATGGACTATCTCAAAATGTATGGTTCATGGGCGGTTGTCTCTACCGACCTGTCTCCCTACCAGATCATGTCCACTTATACAAAAGATTCCAATTACGGTTCGAATCCATCTATTTCCTACCCTTCTTCTCTGGTCAACTACTACATTAAACCTCAGAAAACGACATCCTGGGAAGCCGGATTGTCAACTGCATTCTTCCGTAACCGGTTATCTTTCGACCTGACTTATTATCATACGATCGATGAAAACCAGATTATCGACCTGAATATTTCGAATGCATCAGGTTTCACCAGCCGTAAAGTGAACGGTAACCAATATACCACCAACGGATGGGAAATCATGGCCAATGTACAGGCTATCAAAAATAAAGATTTTCAATGGGATTTCTCCTTGAACTGGAGTAAGAGTGTAAAAAAACTGACGGAAATATATGGCGGACAGAAAAAGTTCGGTGACCTGAAAGTAGGCGACCGTGCCGATGCATTTTACGGTTCACAATGGCAGAAAAGTGCTGATGGAGAATTGATTCTGGATGAAAACGGTATGCCTACTAAAGACGCATATAAACAATATCTGGGACATCTGGATCCGAACTTCCGAATGGGTATGCAAAATACTTTCCGCTACAAAGACTTCACACTGTCTGTCGATCTGGACGGCGCTTATAAAGGAGTAATCTATTCTGTATTGAGCGAAAAGTTATGGTGGGGAGGAAAGCATCCGGAATCAGTGGAGTACAGGGATGCACAATATGCCGCTGGACACCCGATATATGTACCCAATGGGGTAGTCGTAACCGGAGGAGAGCTGAAACGTGACATCGACGGTAATGTAATCTCTGACACACGCACCTACAAACGTAACACGACAGCGGTCGATTGGCAACAATGGTGCCAGAACTATCCTTATCAAGCTTATGTATCTTCGAAAGAAAATGCCAAATTTGCCAATGTATTCGACCGTAGCTACATTAAGCTCCGCCGAGTGGCACTGACTTACAACTTCACCAAACTACTTTCGAAACAAAGCCCCGTGAAAGGACTTACAGCTACAGTGTTTGGCAACAACCTAGCTGTCTGGAAAAAAGTCCCCTTTGTCGATCCTGACTACACCGGAGACAGCAACGACGGAGGTGCCAACGATCCAACCGCACGCTATATCGGCATGGGCGTCAACATAAAATTCTAAACGAATAAGAAACTAATAAGAAATTATAAAATGAAAAAGATAATATTACTCATCGTATCTGTGTGGATGTGCGTTTCCTGTGGAAATCTGGAAGAGATGAACATTGATCCGGACAATGCCACCCAGACCCACCCCAAACTCCTGCTTACCCAAATCTGCATGAATGCTTTTAAAAGAGGGACTGACGGAATGTATGCTACCAAAAAAGTAATTCAAGCCGACGGAGAGAGTGCAGATCAATATTACAAATGGACCCGCGGAAGTTTTAGCTACTATGACAATCTCCGCAATGTACAAAAGATGGGTGAAGAGGCAGAACGTGTAAATGCTCCGGTGTATACGGCACTCACTAAGTTCTTCCGCGCCTACTACTTCTATGAACTGACTCTCCGTTTCGGAGACATCCCCTACAGTCAGGCCTTGAAAGGAGAAAAAGAAGAAATATACACTCCCGAATATGATGCACAAGAGGATGTTTTTGCAGGAATCCTCCAAGAATTGAGAGAAGCAGACGAAATACTGGCAAATGACGCATCTGTCATTGACGGAGACATCATCTATAACGGAAATAGCACCCAGTGGAGGAAACTGATCAACTCTTTTCGTCTGAAAGTGCTGATGACCCTCTCCAATCATACAACAGTAGGGAATATAAATATCGCTTCTGAGTTTAAAAACATTGCGACAAACAGCCCGTTGATGAATAGCCTGGCAGACAATGGACAGTTGGTTTACCTGGATCAGCAGGGTAACCGATATCCTCAATTCAATGCCCAATGGTCCGGCTATTATATGGATGATACATTTATCCAACGTATGCGCGAACGTCGGGACCCACGCTTGTTCATCTTCAGCGCACAGACCAACAAAGGAAAGACTGAAGGAAAACCTATCGACGACTTCAGCTCTTACGAAGGAGGAGACCCTGCCGCCCCTTATAGCGATGCTATTATCAAAGTTAGTGAGGGTACCATATCGCCCATCAACGACCGTTTCCGTACAGATCCGATTGTAGAGCCCACCATGCTGATGGGATATGCCGAATTACAACAAATTCTTGCTGAAGCTGTTGTACGGGGATGGATCAGTGGCAATGCACAAACGTATTACGAGAAAGGTATCCGCGCCTCATTCTCTTTCTACGAAACCCATGCAAAAGATTATGCCGGCTATCTGAACGAGAACGCAGTGGCCCAATATCTGAAAGAACCATTGGTTGACTTCACCCAAGCATCGGGTACTGAAGAGCAGATAGAACGCATTATCATGCAGAAATACCTGGTTACATTCTACCAAGGCAACTGGGATTCCTTTTACGAACAACTACGTACCGGCTACCCGGACTTCCGTCGCCCAGCCGGAACAGAAATCCCCAAACGATGGATGTATCCGCAAGGAGAATATGATAACAACGGTGCTAACGTAGAAACGGCTATTACACGCCAATTCGGTGCAGGAAATGACAAAATAAACCAAGCTACCTGGTGGCAAAAAAAATCATAGAATAAAATATATACTCTTAACCCATATTTATAATGAAAAAGATTATTTTAAGCAGCGTATTATTGCTATCCGGCTTCTTTATCCAAGCGCAACAAGCTCCCGAGAAAATCAGCTTTAATTCCAATGGTGAATTTAAGATAGCACAATTTACCGATATGCACTTGGGACATGATCAGGAGAAAGACCGAATAGTGGGAGATATGATCAAAGAAGTACTTGATTCTGAAAAGCCTGACCTCGTGATATTTACAGGAGACAATACTACTATGGATGAAGTCCGGCAAGCTTGGGAAGCCATATCTGCCGAACTGTCGGCCCGCCGGATCCCTTGGACAGCCGTATTGGGAAATCATGATGACGAATATGCCGTAAAGCGTGATGAAATCATTCGTATCATCCGGGAACAACCGTATTGTATGATGAAACAAGTGGCAGAAGGAATAAAAGGAGAAGGTAACCATATTCTCCCTATTTACAGTTCGAAAGACGGAAATAAAACAGCCGCATTGCTTTATTGCCTGGACACAAATGCTTATTCGAAGATAAAAACAGTAAAAGGATATGACTGGATCGGACGATCTCAAATAGACTGGTACTCCCGCGAAAGCCGGAAGTACACAGAACGGAATGAGGGACAACCATTACCTGCATTGACCTTCCTCCATATTCCGCTACCGGAGTACACCCAAGCATGGGAATCGTTCGAAACCAAACGTTACGGAGACCGTAACGAAAAAGAATGCAGTCCCCATATAAACAGCGGTATGTTTGCCAATATGCTGGAATGCGGTGATGTTATGGGTGTTTTTGCCGGACACGACCACGTAAACGATTACATCGCTACTCTCTATAACATCGCTTTAGGATATGGACGAGCTTCGGGCGGAAAAAATACTTACGGAGATAAAACACCAGGCAGTCGTATCATCGTATTGAAAGAAGGTAAACGTGAATTCGCTACTTGGCTTCGGGAAAAAGGAAATATGGCAAAACTGAATGTATGTACATATCCCGGCTCTTTTGTAAAAGAGAAATAGAAATCACTTTTATGAGTATTCAAAAAGAAACGGCTATAAAAACTTTTTAGGTGATTTACAGATTATCCCTCCAACCTATAATAAACACTTATCGAATTATAGTTGGAGGGATAAATTTATTTGGTAAAAAGTGAATCGTTACAAAACTCCTTTACTGGACGGCAATTCGAAATGATAGATATCCCTCTTCAACGCCATCTTCAACGCACGGGCCAGCGCTTTGAATATTCCCTCTATCTTGTGATGCTCATTCTGCCCCTCAGCCTTAATATTGAGGTTCATCTTGGCTGCATCACTCAGAGACTTAAAAAAGTGTAAAAACATCTCGGTAGGCATTTCTCCTATCTTTTCACGCTTAAACTCGGCATCCCATACCAACCACGGACGTCCTCCGAAATCCAGGCATACCCGGCAAAGGCAATCATCCATGGGCAAAGCATAACCGTAACGTTCAATTCCTCTTTTACTACCCAGCGCCTGATAGATACACTCACCCAATGCGATAGCCGTATCTTCGATGGTATGATGTTCGTCTACCTCGAGGTCCCCCTTCACCCGGATCGTTAAATCCATACCGGAATGTTTACCAATCTGCTCAAGCATATGGTCAAAGAAACCTAACCCGGTAGAAATGTCACAAGTACCCTTACCATCCAGATTGAGAGCTACCAGGATATCGGTTTCTTTCGTTGTCCTGCGTATTTCTGCTCTCCGCTCTCCTGCAAAAAGGAACTCAGCCACCCGATCCCAATCAGTAGTGGCAAGAGCACAATAAGTTTCCAGTCCCTTTTCTTTCAGCAAATCAATGGATTCCTGAAGGTAAATGGCACGGCAACCTATATTTTTGGCCAATTCTACATCTGTCGGACGATCTCCAATGACAAAGCTGCCCTCCAGATCATATTCCGGATTGGAAATATACTTAGTCAACATTCCTGTACGCGGCTTCCTCGTAGAAGCACAATCTTCGGGCATACTGCGATCTATCAGGATATCATCGAACGTAATACCTTCTCCGGTCAGAGTTTTCAACATCAGGTTGTGCGCCGGCCAAAAAGTTTCTTCCGGGAAAGAAGAGGTGCCCAAACCATCCTGATTGGTCACCATGACAAACTCAAAATCAAGTTTACTGCGAATAAAGCCCAAATTGCGGAAAACTTTAGGATAGAATTCAAGTTTCTCCAGTGAATCGAGCTGATAGTCGACAGGCGGCTCAATGACAAGCGTGCCATCACGGTCAATAAACAGTACTTTCTTTTTCATTTTTCCTATTGATATTTTTTCAGCGCTCCAATCAGTTTGGCATTCTCAGCCCTTGTACCTACAGTCACACGAAGGCAGTTGCCACACAATGATATGGAATTTCGATTACGTACAATAATACCCTCTCCCACCAGATAATTATAAATTTTCACAGCATCGGTCACACGTGCCAGAAAGAAGTTGGCATTCGATGGAAATACCTGTAATACGCAAGGCAACTCAACGAAAGCTTCTTCCAGATACCCCCTCTCCTCCTTCAATGTTTTTACCCAGCGTTCTATTTCGTAGTATTTGTGGAGCATTTCTATAGCTTGTTGCTGAGTCAGCTGATTCACATTATACGGATACTTGATTTTATTCAAAACACCGATAATCCCCTCGGAGGCAAAAGCCATCCCCAAACGAATAGCTGCACAACCAAACGCTTTTGAGAAAGTCTGTAAGATAATCAGATTCGGATACTTATCCAACTCTGACAAAAATGAGGGTTCATCAGAAAAATCATTATAAGCCTCGTCCAGAATGACCAATCCTTCGAAATCATTGATCACCTTTATTATCTCAGACCGAAGCAGATCATTTCCCGTCGGATTATTGGGTGAACAAAGGAAAATCATCTTAGTCCGTTCATCCGCAACTGCCAACAACTCATCGGCAGAAAACTGAAAATCATCGTGAAGCAGAACTTTGCGATATTCCACATCATTGACATCGGCACAAACCTGATACATGCCGTACGTAGGATCGATAGCAACCACATTGTCTCTGCCCGGCTCACAGAAAGCACGAAACACCAAATCAATAGCCTCATCACTGCCATTTCCCAGAAAGATATGGGCAGGAGCTACTTTTTTTATCTTGGACAATTCCAACTTCAGATCCCGTTGCATCGGATCCGGATAGCGATTGTGCGGCAGGTTATACGGGTTTTCGTTAGCATCCAGAAAAACAGATGCTGCCGCCCCACTATATTCATCACGGGCCGAAGAATAGGGTTTTAGTCTCCAGATATTCGGACGGGTTAATTCTTGCAATGTTTTCATTTTCTTATCTCCTCCAATCTAACAGTTACCGCATTTTTGTGTGCATCCAGGTGTTCATTGGCAGCCATCACCTCGATAGCCGGGCCAATAGCCGACATTCCACTGGGAAGTATCTCTTGAAAAGTGATCTTACGGATGAAACTGTCCAAGCTCACTCCACTATAGGCTTTGGCATAGCCGTTGGTAGGTAAAGTATGGTTAGTTCCCGAAGCATAATCACCTGCGCTTTCGGGAGAGAAGGCACCCAAAAATACCGAACCGGCATTTACTATCTGTCCGGCTACTTCCATATAGTCCTTCGTCTCAATAATCAGGTGCTCAGGAGCGTAAGCATTGGTAAGTTCCAAAGCTTCCTCCATATCCTTCACCAATATCAACTTACTGTTGGCCAAAGATTTTTCGGCAATATCGCGACGGGTTAGATAGCCTAATTGGCGTTCGACCTCGTAAACGACTTCCGTTTGTAGCTTCTCAGAAGTCGTAACCAGCATCGCCTGGCTATCCACTCCATGTTCCGCCTGAGAAAGAAGATCGGCAGCCACAAACACCGGGTTGGCAGATTCGTCAGCCAGAACCTCTACCTCCGACGGCCCCGCAGGCATATCAATGGCGACATCCCGCAGGCTGACAAGTTGCTTGGCAGCGGTGACATACTGATTGCCGGGACCAAAGATCTTATAAACTTTAGGAATACTCTCTGTCCCGTAAGCCATAGCGGCAATGGCCTGTACTCCACCAACCTTAAAGATTTTGCTGACTCCAGCCAGACGAGCGGCAAACAGGATAGCAGGATGTACCTTTCCATTCTTATCAGGCGGTGTACAAAGTACAATCTCTTTACATCCGGCAATCTTAGCAGGTATAGCCAACATAAGCACAGTGGAGAATAGAGGGGCTGTCCCTCCAGGGATATACAATCCGACCTTTTCAATAGCAACAGCTTTTTGCCAGCAAGTAACACCTTCCATCGTGTCCACCTTTTTCCCCTCAAAACGCTGTGTAGAATGAAATGTCTCAATATTACGTTTAGCCAGATAAATAGCTGCCTTCAGTTCGATGGGTACCTCCTTTTCAGCTTCTTCTATTTCCGCAGAAGTAACAGCCAATGAGGTGAGTTCAGCTTTATCAAACACAGCCTCATATTCCATGACCACCCGGTCCCCTCCGGCTCTCACACGGTTAATAATATTGCGTACAGTATCGAAAAGATTTTCTGTCTCAAGCACAGGACGCTTCAAGATCTCATTCCATTGCGACCGGTCCGGATATTTAATCAGTTTCATAATTTTTAATTTAAGAGTTCAACCAACAGATTTTACTATATAATCATCTTCTCAATAGGCAACACCAAAATACCTTCCGCTCCCAGCGCTTTCAGCTTACCTATGATCTCCCAAAAACGTTTCTCATCGAGCACTGTATGTACAGAGCACCAACCATCTTGTGCCAACGGCATCACAGTAGGACTCTTCATACCCGGTAGCACAGCAATAATATCTTCCAGTTTATCTTTAGGAGCATTCATCAGTACGTACTTTTTATCTTCAGCAGTTTTCACAGCATCCATGCGGAAAAGCAATTCGTCCAATATCTCTTTTTTCTCCTTACTCATATTCTTGTTGCCTATCAGCAAAGCTTCTGATCTCATTACGACCTCCACTTCTTTCAGACGATTGCTGACCAGAGTAGAACCGGAACTGACAATATCGAAAATAGCATCCGCCAATCCGATGCCGGGAGCAACTTCTACAGAACCGGTAATGACATGCACTTCAGCCTTCACCCCGTTACTTTTCATAAAAGCATCTAAAATTCCGGGATAGGAAGTAGCTATCTTCTTTCCGTTAAACCAACTCAAACCGGGATATTCAATGTCTTTGGGCATAGCCAAAGACAAACGGCATTTGCTAAACCCGAGACGCTTAATGATTTCGGCATCTTCCTGCCTCTCTACAAATTCGTTTTCTCCTACTATACCCAGGTCGGCAACTCCTGTAGCTACAGATTGGGGAATATCATCGTCACGGAGAAAAAGTACCTCAACCGGAAAGTTGGACGATTGTACGAGTAAAGTACGTTTGGTTGTGCTCAGTTTGATGTCTGATTCTTCAAGAAGGGCCATCGTTTCTTCAAAAAGACGCCCTTTGGCTTGTACTGCGATTCTTAACATAATTACAATATCTTAATTTACAATTTATAATTCGATATATAGAAAATAAAAAAGGCTCACCTTATCGGTAAGCCTCGTATTCTATCATATATATACACAATACCATCTTGCCCACCGAGTTATTCGATTGAGTAATGATGATGGCGATGTGTAATAGTAATGTTCATATCTTTATTGTTTATGCGACAAAAATAAAGTATTAGTTCTGAATCACCAAACAATTATCAGAAATTCTTCTATTTTTCTTTCAAATTAAAGGAAGAATCTCTTCATCTTCTACTTCACATGACAAAAAATGCATCTCTTCTCTGGCTTTCTCCTTCGGAAAAGTGAAGTAAGTGCAGAGAGCTTCTGTACACAATTCCTCATCTTTATTATAAAGACGTGCCTCAATTATCACAATGTTACGCTTCACTTCTTTAATATGCGCTTTGAGCACTACATGTGAATCATTAGTACTGATCGACTTACGATAACGTGTCTCCATTTTTGATGTCACCCCCGTAGTCTGTAACTTCCGGAGAATAACCCATGCACAGATTTCATCCAAAAGTACGGCCTGGATACCTCCATGTAGCGTATCAATCCATCCCTGGTATTCGGGACGGGGACGCCAGATGCTAATCACTTCATCGTTATCCTCATAAAATTCCATTTTCACACCGGCTTCATTGTTAGGGGCACAACCAAAGCAATTATATCCTTCCATCCCCTTCCACGGGTTAATAATTTTTTTCATACCTTTTTCGTTTTAGAATGCTCAAAGATATAAATCTTTTCGCAAAATGCACCCATCTCACCACCAGAACTTTATCTATAATTCGTTTGTTATACAAATGTTCTATTAAGAAAGGAAAAGTATGAAAACAGTAGTAGACAAAGCCTCTTCAAGGGGTTATTTCAATCATGGTTGGCTGAAAACCCACCATACATTTAGTTTTGCAAACTATTATAACCCGTCAAGAATGCATTTCGGCGTATTGAGGGTACTGAATGATGATAGCGTTGACCCTGAAATGGGATTCGATACACACCCTCACCAGAATATGGAAGTCATTTCTATCCCCCTGAAGGGGTATCTGAGACATGGCGACAGCGTAAAAAACACCCGGACAATCACACCCGGTGATATCCAGGTTATGAGTACGGGGAAAGGTATCTTCCACAGTGAATATAATGGAAGTGACAAAGAGCAATTGGAATTTTTGCAAATATGGGTATTCCCGAGAATTGAAAATACAGAGCCGGAATATAACAACTACGATATTCGTCCTTTACTGAAAAGAAACGAACTTGCTCTAATTATTTCACCGGACGGTAAAGTACCCGCTTCCATTAAGCAAGATGCATGGTTTTCTATGGGAACATTTGACGCAGGAAAGAGTTTCGAATACAAGTTGCATCAGGAAGGTAACGGAGTTTATCTTTTTATCATCGAAGGAGATGTGGAAGTTGCAGGCAACCGATTGTCACGACGTGACGGCATCGGTCTTTGGGATACAAAGAGCTTTAAAGTGGAAATAACCCAAGAAGCGACCTTATTGCTAATGGAAGTACCAATGCGATAAAAATGAGTATTCATTTCGCAAAATAAATAAAGGGCTACCTTCAATAGCGAAGACAGCCCTTTATTTATTGAGAACACTGTATTATCTATTTCTCTTTCCGATAATTTTCAAGTCCTGTTTGCAGGAAATTGATATACTTGGATATATCCTCATCATAAGCATACGACTTGTTCAGCGGATTACCCTCATTGTCTATCAGAACATAGAAAGGCTGGGCATTGGCACCAAACTTCACACGCTGCAGATAACTCCATTTATCACCTACCGTACGCAAAGTGCGTTCTGTACCATTTTCCATGATCTTCACCGGTTCAGTAAGCGGAGTCTTATTGTCAACGTAAAGAGTAATCAGTACGTAGTCATTATTGATGATGCTGCTAACCTTCGGATCGGTCCACACGGCAAGCTCCATTTTACGACAGTTCACACAACCATATCCTGTAAAATCGAGCATTACCGGCTTGTTATGCTGACGGGCATATTCCATACCTAAATCATAATCATCGAACTTGGCATGTACCTCATTGGTATAAAGATTAAAATCCTGGGTTTTCATAGGCGGTGCAAAAGCACTAACCGCTTTCAAGGGTGCTCCCCATAAGCCCGGAACCATATAAACAGCAAAAGCTAATGAAACCAGTGCCATGAAGAAACGAGATACACTTACTTTCGTATCATCGTCATCATGAGGAAATTTAATCTTACCCAACAGATAGAAACCAAGCAGAGCAAAAATAACAATCCACAAAGCAAGGAAAGTCTCACGATCCAGAATTCTCCATCCATAAGCCAAATCGGCAACAGACAGGAATTTTAAAGCAAAAGCTAATTCCAGGAAACCCAATGTCACTTTAATCACATTCATCCAACCGCCAGACTTAGGCATTGACTTCAGCCAAGACGGAAATAAAGCGAATAAAGTAAATGGCAGAGCCAATGCAATGGCAAAGCCCAACATACCAATCGCGGGAGCGACTACACTACCTGTAGTAGAAACCTGTACCAACAAAAATCCGATAATAGGACCTGTACAAGAAAAAGATACAAGCGATAATGTAAACGCCATCAAAAAAATACTCAGTAATCCGCTTGTAGCTTCCGCCTTGCTATCCACTGCCGTACTCCATTTTGCGGGAAGTGTCAGTTCGAAAGCTCCGAAGAAAGAAGCAGCAAATACGATCAACATCAGACAGAACAAGATATTGAAAACAGCATTAGTGGAAAGGGCATTCAAAGCACTGGCACCAAATATCAAGGTAATGGCAAGGCCAAGCGCTACATAGATTACCACGATGGATGCCCCATAAGTCCATGCATCCCGGATACCTTTCTTTTTGTCCTTGCTTCGTTTCAGGAAGAAACTTACAGTCATCGGAATGATAGGCCATACACAAGGAGTGAACAAGGCCAGCAAACCTCCTAAAAATCCTGTAATAAAAATATAGATCCATGACATATCTTCCTGAGAGTTTGCCTCACCGAATTTCTTCAAATCATTAATTACAGGCTTCCATAAGTCAACACTGCCTATCGCAGTGGTAACAGTTGTAGCTGTCGGTTCTACAATACTGTCTGTAACAGTGGCGACTGGCTCTTTTACCGGGGTTGCAGGGGTTTCTTTTGCCGAGACTTCGGCAGTAGCAGCGGCTTTACCCGAAAATTTAAAGGGAACTTGTGTAGGAGGCAGACAATTTTCATCGTTGCATGCACCATATTCCAGATACCCTTCTATTGAATAGTCACTGCCGGTAAACTTTATCTTCTGTATAAATTGAGCCGTTTTTTCAAAATAGCGTACTTTCATTTCGAACAGTTTGTCAAAGTCCGAAACTTCTTTTCCCCGAGGGGTTAATTTACCAACAACTTCGGCACCTGACATCTTCTCTACATTAAAAGTAGCGGAGATAGGACCACCATCACCTAAATCGGTAGAATATACATGCCAACCGGCATCGATCGTACCTGTAAAAACGATTTCCGCTTCGGCTCCCGACAGGGTTTTCAGCTCCGTTTTAAACTTCACAGGCTCTTGTATCTGTGCCTGCGCCGTAAATACGACCAGCAACAAAAGCAGAAAAGAGGATAATTTCTTCATTCTTTAAAATTGTTTATGATGTTTCTAGAAATATAACAGCTATCGGATTTTCCCGGTTTGAGGTTTTGGCTAATCTTAAAAAGCTATTATTTATTTATAACTAAAATTCATAATCTACACAAGCCCGACTTTCTTTTGTCTCTGCCAAAATCTTACCGGCAGCCACATGCTCGGGATGGGTAGCATAAAACTTCACATCATCCAGATTATCAAATTCACTATACAACGCAATATTCCAGGTTTCTCCCGGATTCATATTCAATCCGACTTCAATTTTGCGGATCACAGAGATTTTAGCAGGTAATGCTTCAATAGCCTCCTTAAAACTATTCATCACAACGAGTTTCTCTTCTACAGGAACGTCGTCTCTTAACTTAAATAATACAATGTGTTTTACCATTACGTTGTTATTTTAATTATTTGTTTTTATATTTGTCAGCCAAAGCTGTTTTTTACAGTTGCAAAATTACTCTATTTGTTTCAAATATACACTATAAAAGGATGTTAATAATAGGAATAGCAGGCGGAACAGGCTCGGGAAAGACCACCGTCGTACGGAAAATCATTGAGAGTCTACCAGCTGGTGAAGTAGTATTGCTACCTCAGGATTCATACTATAAAGACAGTAGCCACGTACCGGTTGAAGAACGCCAGAATATCAATTTTGACCATCCCGATGCTTTTGAATGGAGCCTTTTGTCTAAACATGTTGCCCTGCTTAAAGAAGGCAAGTGTATCGAACAACCCACCTATTCTTATTTGACTTGTACCCGCCAACCCGAAACGATCCATATTGAACCACGTGAAGTGGTCATAATCGAAGGTATCCTGGCTTTATGTGACAAAAAGCTACGCAATATGATGGATCTGAAAATATTTGTAGATGCCGACCCGGACGAACGGTTGATCCGTGTGATCCAACGTGACGTAGTGGAAAGGGGCCGCACTGCAGAGGCTGTAATGGAGCGATATACGCGCGTGCTGAAACCTATGCATTTACAGTTCATCGAACCATGTAAACGCTACGCAGATTTGATTGTTCCCGAAGGAGGGAGCAATCAAGTAGCCATCGATATATTGACCATGTATATAAAAAAACACATCGGTAGGCCATGAAACGGCATCTGATAATTTACTCCCTGCTTTTTCTTCTTTTCTGTGTATTGTCTTGCCGCAACAAACAAGCAGTAGCTACAGAGGAGTCCTCTGCACACGATCTGGAACAAATCAAAGATAGCGGAGAACTCGTTGTTCTGACTCTTTATAGTTCTACTTCTTATTTCATCTATCGTGGGCAAGACATGGGTTTCCAATACGAACTCAGTGAACAATTTGCCAAAAGTTTAGGAGTGAAATTGCGAATAGAAGTAGCCAAAAACGTACCGGAACTCATCCGAAAGTTACTAAATGGCGAAGGAGATATTATCGCATACAATATTCCGATTACTAAAGAATTAAAAGACAGCCTGATCTATTGTGGCGAAGAAGTAATCACCCACCAGGTAATTGTCCAACGAACCAATGGGAAAACAAAACCGCTAAAAGATGTAACCGAGTTGGTCGGAAAAAATATATATGTGAAACCGGGCAAATATTACGAACGATTGGTTAACTTGAATAAAGAGCTGGGAGGAGGCATTCTGATTCATCAAGTAACCAATGACAGCATTACTGCCGAGGATTTGATAACCCAAGTTGCACAAGGTAAAATTCCTTATACAGTGGCTGATAATGATGTCGCAAAGTTGAATGCGACTTATTATCCTAACCTGAATACCAGTCTGTCTATCAGTTTTGACCAACGCGCTTCCTGGGCTGTACGTAAAGATTGTCCGCAACTGGCAGCAGCAGCAGACGAGTGGCATAAACAGAATATGACTTCGTCGGCATATACCGCAAGTATGAAACGATATTTTGAGATCAGTAAAGCAATGCCTCATTCTCCCATTTTATCCTTAAAAGAGGGTAAAATCTCTCATTATGACAACTTATTCAAGAAATATGCGCAAGAGATAGGTTGGGACTGGCGTCTGTTGGCATCCTTGGCCTATACCGAATCGAACTTCGATACAACTGCCGTATCATGGGCCGGAGCAAAGGGACTGATGCAATTAATGCCTGCCACCGCCCGTGCAATGGGGGTTCCACCGGGCAAAGAGCAAAACCCGGAAGAAAGTATCAAAGCTGCGGTGAAATACATTGCAGCGACAGATCGCAGCCTAAGCATGGTACCGGATAAACAGGAACGGATTAAGTTTATACTCGCTTCATATAATGCCGGGCTGGGACATATTTTTGACGCAATTGCACTGGCAGATAAATACGGTAAGAATAAAACCGTATGGACAGACAATGTGGAAAATTACATCCTACTAAAAAGCAATGAAGAATATTTCACTGATCCGGTATGCAAAAACGGATATTTCCGTGGAATAGAGACCTACAATTTCGTCAGAGACATTAACTCAAGATATGAATCATATAAGAAGAAAATAAAAAGTTGAAATAGGGCAAAAGCTCGCAATTATAAGAATTGCAAGCCCTTGACAGCGTATAGTATATTTTATTTTTTCCCTTTCTCTGTTAACAAACTCACAATAATAACGGCTGCTACCGATAATGGCAATGCAAACAATATCGGATCTATCATCGGAAAAGGATAGGCTTCGATCAACACATCCTTACCGAAAAGCCACCTGCATACCCCCATTGCCGCAGCCTCTTTCTGGTGCAGAAAGGCCAGCGCAAACAAACTACCTATAGTCCCTATCCAAAGGCTTGCCATCACTCCCTGACGGGTAGCACGTCTCCAATATAAAGCACAAAAATAGGCCGGCAGGAAAGCTGCAGCACAAATACCCATAAAAATAGAAGTTCCACGGGCTATAATATCATTGGGCAACATATAGCAGATAATATAACTCACTAAAATTGAAAATAAAACTCCCAAACGGATCACATTAGTCAATTTACCACGTGAACGAGGCTTGTAAGTACCATAAATATCGGAACCAACCGAAGCTCCCATCGTATGAAACTGTGAACTCAGTGTAGACATGCTGGCAGAAAGGATACAGAGCATAAAAAGAGCGGCAAACCAATCCGGCATTGCCTTATTTATAAAGTATGGGATGATTTTATCCATATCTTTGACTGCTTCCGTAGCTACAACACCTTCGGTCTTAAGAAAGAAAAGATTGCTCAATGCACCTGCATGATAAATAGCACCTACGGTAATAATCAGAAAAAAACACCCGATAAAAACCCCACGGTTTAGTTGTTTGCTACTTTCAACCGTCATAAAACGTACAACCAACTGAGGCTGCGCAAGACAACCGATTCCAACTCCCAAGATAAGTGAAGTGACTAATGTATACCATTGAGGTGAACCGGTAACAGGCATAGCCGTCCACCCTTGATGTCCCAACGCCTTAAATTTTTCAGGAACTAAGGGAGCTATGTCCGTCAGAGCCTGATTGGCTTCAGTAAAGCCCATATCCAGTACCCGATACAACGAAAAAAGCAGAAACAGCATACAGCCAAACATAATAACTGCCTGTAAAGCATCTGTATACATTACTCCTTTCATACCTCCTGCGATCACATAGGCAGCTATTACCAATGTAAATATTAAAAGTGAAATATTAAAATCAATCTGGAAAATCTGTTCAATAAAGACAGCACCACCTTTCATAACCACTGCGGCATACAAAGGCATTCCGAGGAAAATCACTGCGGCAACAAAGACTTGTATTCCCCGTGAACGATAATGCCTGCCTAACAATTGAGGAAATGTACTTACATTCAATTTAGCACCCATTCGCCGCGTCCGGAGTCCGAAAAAAATAAAGGCAATCACTACACCTATAAACATATTCAAAAAGCAAAGCCACTGAATACCCATACCAAAAGCTGCTGCTACCCCACCAAAGCCGACAATAGCAGAGGCTGATATAAAAGTGGCACCATAAGAGAGTGCCATGACAAACGGATTCATCTGTCGCCCTCCTACCAAGTAATCACTGGCGGAGGATGTTTTCTTATAACCTAAAAAACCAAGATAGGCCAGTGACAGCAGATAGGCTATCACAATCAGTCCAAGTGTAAATGTATTCATCGTGTTTTATCTTTTTCGTCGTCTTTATTCCAGTATTTGAAGCCAAACCAAGCAGCAAAGAGCACACATACTACCGAAAGCAAGTATGGCAAAATGATAAGTGAGTCGCTAATTCCAAACATTCTTGTATCAGATTTCGATTAATATTGGTGCAAATGTAAGGAATTTATTGAAATAGAGAAACAAAATGCAGAAATTATCAGAAGGAAAGGAATAAAAATAAAAAAGCTGCCTCGTTTTATCAGAAGCAGCTTTCAGAAAAGCCAATAAACGGTTTAAAACTTATCGTAATGAATTTTTTTCTCATCAAATTTCTGTTTAGGCTCTTGGGCAGTTGCCGGATAACCAAACGGAATCACACACAGGGGCACTATATTCCCCGGAAGCTCCGTATATTTACGAACAACCCTGATACGGTCTTCATAAGGATAAGCAGCTGTCCATACCGCACCCAGCCCCTGTGCTTCGGCAGCCAATAATATATTCTGTGCAGCAGCCGAACAATCCAGATACCAATAGGAAGATTGAGCTACATCTCCACATACAACAATGGCATAGCGAGCTTGAGTTAGCATCTTTGCATAAGGTAAAGCAGCGGCCATCGAATCAAGAGCAACCCGGTCGGTGACCAATACAAACTCCCACGGACGAATATCTTTTCCGGATGGTGCAGCCATTCCGGCACGTAGCATCCAATCTATTTTTTCTTTTTCTACTTCCTTGTCTAAATAAGCCCGCACACTTTTACGTGCAAAAATATTATCCAACGCAGCATTGGATGTCGAAGGGACTTCTCCTTGAGAAGCAGATGAACAAGCTGCGAATGAAATCATTCCCAGTATCCCGATCACCCATACATAAACCGCTTTCTTTATTACCATAATTTCTTTTTATATCAAAAAAGTTTCAATCTGTTTTCCTGAGCTTCTTTCAATGAAACGGTTTCACGCTTCATCATGCCACTCTTATCACGAAGGGCTTCATATTCACCGGATAATTCTTTTGCCAACTCTTCTTTCGATTTCGGACTCATCAGCCGAGCAGCAACGCCCGCATTCTGCGAAGCATCCTTCAAGTGAACAACCGGAGCGTGATAAACCGGAGCAATCTTCAATGCTGTATGTAGTTTAGAGGTAGTCGCTCCTCCTATCAACAATGGAATATCCAATCCGGCTTTTTCTAATTCCATAGCCACATGTACCATCTCTTCCAGTGAAGGAGTAATCAACCCACTAAGTCCGATCATATCCACTTTCTCCTCAATGGCTTTTTGGACAATCGATTCAGCCGGTACCATCACTCCCAAATCAATAATATCGTAACCATTACATGCCATCACAACCGAGACTATATTTTTGCCAATGTCATGCACATCCCCTTTCACAGTGGCCAGCAAAACTTTTCCTGCCGAAGCAGTACCTTCCACCTTTTCCGATTCTATAATAGGTTGTAAGATTGCAACGGCTTTCTTCATCGTACGGGCTGTTTTCACCACTTGTGGAAGAAACATCTTACCTGCGCCAAACAATTCGCCCACATGATTCATTCCATTCATCAACGGTCCTTCAATCACATCCACCGCTTTATCATATTTAGGCAAAGCCTCAGCAAGATCTTCTTCCAGAAAATCCCCGATTCCTTTTACCAAAGCATATTGCAAGCGTTCTTCTACCGTACCGTCCCTCCAGGCATCATGTTTTACCGGTTGCCCGGCCGAAGTATTACCCGCAGAAGCCTCCTTTAACCGGTCAGCCAATTCTATCAATCGTTCTGCGGCATCACTTCTCCGGTTTAATACTACATCTTCAATCCTCTCAAGTACATCCGCCGGAATATCTGTATACAATACAGAAGTACCCGGATTCACAATCCCCATATCCATCCCTTTCTGAATGGCATGGTAAAGAAATACGGCATGCATCGCTTCACGAATATAGTTGTTTCCACGGAATGAGAACGAAAGATTACTTACTCCCCCACTGATATGGGCGCCCGGAAGATTCTTTTTAATCCAAGCCGTCGCCTCTATAAAATCTACCGCATAGTTATTATGTTCCTCGATCCCTGTTGCCACAGCCAATACATTCGGGTCGAAAATGATATCATGCGGATTGAATCCTATCTTATCTACAAGCAAATGATAGGCCCGTTCGCAAACTTCTATTTTACGGGTGGCTGTATCAGCTTGCCCTTTCTCATCAAAAGCCATCACTACCACAGCCGCACCATATTGGCGAACCGTACGAGCATGTTCAAGGAATTTCTTCTCGCCCTCTTTCAACGAGATGGAATTCACAATTGATTTTCCTTGAAGACATTTCAATCCGGCCTCGATAACTTCCCATTTCGAAGAATCAATCATTACAGGAACACGAGCAATTTCCGGTTCCGAAGCCACCAGATTAAGGAAAGTTGTCATCTCCTCCTTTGCATCCAGAAGGCCGTCGTCCATATTTACATCGATAATCAGTGCTCCGTCTTCTACCTGTTTACGGGCAATGGATAATGCCTCGTCATATTTCTTTTCATTAATCAAACGAAGAAATTTGCGCGAACCGGCTACATTGCAACGTTCCCCCACGTTAACGAAATTTATTTCAGGTTTCACTTCCAACAGTTCTAATCCCGAAAGCCACATACAATCCGGTTTACAAACCGGAATATGCGGTTTTGCTCCGGCAATCAATGCAGGATATTCTGCAATATAGGCATCGGTAGTACCACAGCACCCGCCTATGATATTGATCAATCCTTCATGAACATACTCTTTTACTTCATGGGCCATATCTGCCGGAGTCTGGTCATATTTTCCTAAACTATTAGGTAGACCAGCATTCGGATAAGCACTAATATAATAAGGAGCCCGAGCGGCCAATTGCTCTAAGAAAGGTTTCAGTTGCCTGGCACCAAACGAACAGTTTAACCCGACTGAGAAGATATCAGCGTGTTGCACTGAAGCCAGGAAAGCTTCCAACGTCTGTCCAGAAAGAGTACGTCCTCCGGTGTCGGAAACCGTCACAGATAACATAACAGGCACTTTTACTCCTGTAGCCTTCATTGCACGTTCTGCCGCCAAAATAGCAGCTTTGGCATTCAGCGTATCAAAGATAGTTTCTATCAATAAAGCATCTACCCCACTTTCAAGCATAGCTTCCATCTGTTGCTGATAAGCATCAGCCATTTCATCATAAGTCACAGCACGATAAGCCGGATTATTCACATCCGGCGACATAGAACATGTTTTATTGGTAGGACCTACCGAACCGGCTACGAAACGGGGTTTATCGGGATTTAGTGCCGTATATTCATCGGCCACTTCACGTGCCAGCTTTACAGCCGCTTGATTCATTTCACGCACATACTCTTGTACATGATAATCGGCCATAGAAATAGTGGTAGAACTAAAAGTATTCGTCTCAATGATATCTGCACCGGCTTCTAGATACTTACGGTGTATATCCCGAATCACATCAGGGCGTGTGAGACAAAGTAAATCATTATTCCCCTTCAGTTGACCGGGAATATGCGCAAAGCGCTCATTACGAAAATCTTCTTCTCTAAGATTATATTGCTGAATCATTGTACCCATAGCGCCATCCAATATAAGGATACGTTCGAGTACCAGCTGTTGAATAGTTTTTTTCATTGCTAAAGGTACAAACCTATCATCGTTTAAACATCCTGTCCATATCACGACGGTCGTCTTTTTCTTTCAAAGCCTCCCGTTTATCATATTGCTTTTTACCTTTAGCCAAAGCTACAACCACTTTGGCCAAACCTCTTTCATTAATAAACAAACGCACAGGGACAATGGTGAATCCGGCGTCTTTCGTCCCTCTTTCCAATTTATTCAGCTCCTTTTTGCTCAATAGCAACTTACGGTCACGTCGGGCCGCATGGTTATTATACGAGCCATAAAAATATTCGGCAATGTGCATATTCTTCACCCACAACTCGCCTTTCGCAAAATAGCAAAACGTATCTACCAAGCTTGCCTTACCCAAACGGATGGACTTAATCTCCGTCCCGGTCAACACAATACCTGCTGTATAAGTATCGATCAACTCATAGTCGAAAGTAGCACGTTTATTCTTTATATTTATAGGAGCCAATTTCATTTTTTCTTTAATTTAATATAGCTGTTAGCTTATTGAACACAATTTGTATCACCGCCGGACATAGTATTAACAAAATCGATGAGAAAATGGTGTACCGCAACCGATTCTTTTCTTCTACCAGCATCACAACCCTTGCTCCTTCCCATACCACATAAACAATATAAAATTGGAGCAGCCAACCGATAATACTGAAATCAGGAAGCAATCCGGTTACTATATGTAACAAAAAAGTGACAACTAACGCATAACCTGCAAACTGCTGCGCCAAAGGGATATCATTGGTCATACCAAACATTTTTATCCCCATCTGATTGATAGCATAAGCCGCCAGAAAATAACCTCCGAACAAAGCTACCGCCACCGCACAACACTGCGTCATGGCCAACTGGAAACTTTGTGGTCCTCCCCAACCATTAGTCCACAAAGCACCAATGAATACGGATAAACCACATAAACCAATCATAGGATAGACAAAAACAGTAAGAACTGCCCGTCTATCCTCTAAACGAATTTCCTCCCAGGCCTTGGCCGGAGAGGAAATCAATGACATTGCTATTTGAAATAATGCTTTGTAATTCAAATTATTCCGCAGTTTTATATTCTATTTCATATACCTTCTCTGTAGTAGAAGTATCTTCCAACTTATTGTTGTACTCATTTTGCTGTGCTACTATAGTTATTTTAGCAGGTTTAGCTTGTCCACTCTTCAGAGTATACTCTCTTAAGATTTGGCTGATTTCATAAGCCTTAAAGCTGGAAGTACGTGTTGCACGCTCAGCAATAGCAGCAGGTTCATCCTCAACTTTATAGCGTAAATAAAGTTTCAAAATGGTATCACCAGATTTAATATCATCTGTATAGCAGACAAGAGTAAAAGTATGTTTAGCGAGCTCATTTTTAATATCTTCTGTAGTAGTCACATTTTTCACACGATAAAGTACCGGTAATACAATCGTATTTTCACTAAACTGAAATGGGGCTACAGTTGAATATCCTGATGCAAAACTCAACGAACCAACAGGTGCATTAGTAGTCACATCACCTGATTCACCTACTTTCGGAGTGGTTATTGCTGTAGCATCAATTCCTGTAGGATCTGCTAAAAGTGTAATTTTAATTGACTTAGGATTTGTCGAGAGGTCCTGACCTTCATCAACCTGGCAATAAATGTAAGCCATTCTTGCATTCAAAGTTACAGGAATCGTGTTAGTAGGGATCAGTTCCGTACCGGCAGCATCTGTGAATGTAACATAACCCATTCTATCATTCACTTTCACCACACCGGCCCACTGCTGAGGACCGCTTTCTCCGGAATCCATACATGAAGTAAACATAGTACCCATCAACAGGGTTAAGGTCAACACCATTAATTTCAATTGTTTCATAAATCTATTTTTTAGAGTTTGCAAAGATATAAATTCTAATTCACAATAAGTAAATGCAGAGACTTAAAAAATACTGCATCTATTACTTAACTATTTTTGCAAACAACTCTAAATGATCGTCTACATAGCTTGCTACCAGTGCTGTAACCTCCTCCTCAATATCCAGATATTCTTCTTCAAGATCATCAAAGGCCTCGTATTGCTCGTACATAGCCATAAATTCGTCCTCTGTACGCTCTTTCTCCAGATCGTGGCGATGAGCATCGTATATCTTCTTAGCTTTATAAACCAACTTCGAGAAATCCTCGGCTCCCCACAGGCGCATTACCTTTGCAAAAGGATTATCAAAGATATAACCTCCATACCCATTCTGAATCAATTGACAAAAGCCACCGAACATGACTTCATCCCGAAAAATCTGATAGGCCAGCAAAGAGTGTTGCTCCCCTGTCAACAGTGGCATTGTTTCGGCAGTAAGTTCCCCGCCAATCACTTCTTTATACTTGTCTGTAAACACCTGGATAAATTCATCCATTCCCTCACCCGCAGCTTTTTGCAAAAAGGCATCCGTAACTTCTATCATTTCCACTATATATAATAAGGTAAATTCTATATTTATAAATATCAGGAAACAAAAATACGGAAATATATGGTTCAGAAAGGCTTTTTGATAAGTTTTTTAGAAACCCGTTTAATTTTCTTCAATAATAATCCTATAACGAATAATTTGATCACCTCCTCTGCCGGATCGCATGTCAGTTCATTGTAGTTCGGTATTGCAACAAGCGTTATCAATTAACGTTGTTAATGCCATCTTCTTTGCATTCTGTGCTTGAATGCAAAGAACAAGTGTTTTACATTTAAAAGCCTTCTTCTCTATCATCAAAACATTTGTTTTAACAGTGTGTTAAAACAAGCCTTTTACCGACAAACAGCAAGTCATAGTAACCTTCTAATTTACAAAAGAATAACAGGTTCATCAATTTGTTCTCCGAGAATTTCACTAATACCTTCTAAAGGTAGATAATTAAAGATTTGACAAGTATAGCATCTTATTCAAAGCAATCTACACAATACAAAGAAACAGACGGGATTCAATTCTCAATCCTTATAATTGATAATCAATGATGCAATGACATACCAAGATATACGCCTATGCAGTAAGGTATCAACCAAATGCACCACACCACAATACTGAAACGGTTGAAATGTTCCTTGGCTCTTTCACTCCCTTTCACATACGTCCAGATAGCCCACATAGCGTGAATAAACATCAACAGGATAGCGATAATACCGGTCACAGTATGTATTTCATCATGCAAGTGTGTGAGTCGCGCAATATTCTCCATTAAAGCCGTTCCCACAGAATCAGCCAGCAGTCCCAACAAAAAAAATACCAGATGCCAAAATTTCAACCTCTTCTGCAATCGCTCTCCCCACACTCCTATTGTGTAAAACACCAATGCCGAAGTTATCACACTAATGGCTGCAATTAAATAATGTATATCTACCTCATTCAAATTCATAACCGATCAATTTTTCTCAGAAGAAACAAAGAATCAGAGTAATAGTTCAACAAAACAAAGATTATCTAAAATGTCATCTCCACATTACAATCTAACAAAACCACAAATTCTATTTTTCTCTTTTCATAAAAAAGTAATAAAACCCGATTTGCAAAAACAAATAAAACGACTACCTTTGTGAGCGATTTGAGAATCGTGACTACGTATTTTTAATTATATCACTTAAAAAAGAGCTAATTATGACTTATTCACACGAAGTGGAACACATGTGTGTTGTAAAGAAGGGTCCTAACCACGGACCGGCTCCCATACCCGAAGAAGGAAAATGGGTAAAATCAAAAGAAATTGTTGATATTTCAGGTCTGACACACGGTGTGGGTTGGTGTGCTCCTCAGCAGGGTGCATGTAAGCTGACTCTGAACGTAAAAGAAGGTATCATCCAGGAAGCTCTGGTTGAAACTATCGGCTGTTCAGGTATGACTCACTCAGCTGCTATGGCTGCTGAAATCCTCCCGGGAAAAACTATCCTCGAAGCATTGAACACTGACTTAGTTTGTGACGCCATCAACACTGCTATGCGCGAACTCTTCTTACAGATCGTTTACGGACGTACTCAGTCAGCTTTCTCAGAAGGTGGTCTGATCATCGGTGCAGGTCTTGAAGACTTAGGTAAAGGTCTGCGTAGCCAGGTAGGTACATTGTACGGTACTTTGGCTAAAGGTCCTCGTTACCTTGAAATGGCAGAAGGTTACATCAAGACAATTGCTCTTGACAAAAACGATGAAATCTGCGGATACGAATTCGTTCACATGGGCAAATTCATGGATGAAATCAAGAAGGGTACTGATGCGAATGAAGCATTGAAGAAAGTTACCGGTACTTACGGACGCTTCACTGCAGAACAGGGAGCTGTTAAACACATTGATCCACGTCACGAATAATATAAGGAGGAAAAGAAATTATGATTAGAGAAGTAAAATTTGAAAGTCAGGACCGCCGTATCAAAGGTATCATCGAAGCCTTGAACGCTAACGGTATCAAAGACATCGAAGAAGCTAACGCTATCTGCGAAGCTGCTGGAGTTGATCCTTATAAAACGTGTGAAGAAACTCAACCGATCTGTTTTGAAAATGCTAAGTGGGCTTACGTAGTAGGTGCTGCTATCGCTATCAAGAAAGGTTGCAAAAACGCTGCTGATGCTGCCGAAGCTATCGGTATAGGTCTGCAGGCATTCTGTATCCCGGGTTCTGTAGCTGACGACCGTAAGGTTGGTATCGGTCATGGAAATCTGGCTGCTATGTTGTTACGTGAAGAAACCAAATGTTTCGCTTTCTTGGCAGGTCACGAATCTTTCGCTGCTGCCGAAGGTGCTATCAAAATCGCTGCAAAAGCAGACAAAGTACGTAAAGAACCTCTGCGTTGTATCTTGAACGGTCTTGGAAAAGATGCTGCTCAGATCATCTCTCGTATCAACGGCTTTACTTATGTTCAAACACAGTTTGACTATTTCACAGGTGAACTGAAAGTAGTACGTGAAATTGCTTACTCTGACGGTCCTCGTGCAAAAGTAAAATGCTATGGTGCAGATGATGTACGTGAAGGTGTAGCTATCATGTGGAAAGAAGGTGTAGATGTATCTATCACAGGTAACTCTACTAACCCGACGCGTTTCCAACACCCGGTTGCAGGTACTTACAAGAAAGAACGTGTACTGGCAGGTAAGCCATACTTCTCAGTAGCTTCAGGTGGTGGTACAGGTCGTACTCTTCACCCGGATAACATGGCTGCCGGTCCTGCTTCATACGGTATGACTGACACTATGGGTCGTATGCACTCAGACGCTCAGTTCGCCGGTTCTTCATCCGTTCCTGCTCACGTAGAAATGATGGGATTCCTGGGAATTGGTAACAACCCGATGGTAGGTTGTACAGTAGCTTGTGCAGTTGATGTAGCTCAGGCTTTGAGCAAATAATCCAAGTTAATTACTACATATTAAATCCCTGTAACTGATAAAGTTATGGGGATTTTTATTTTCAATAAGTTCGTTCGTTGAGCTGCTGACTTACTTCTCTCCTACCTTTCTAAATCAATCAAGAATATTACAAATAATTGGCTGAATTTACTGCATGAATTTGGCTCTTTAGGTCATAAGTGGGGTGCATGATTAGAAGTTAGTTTAGGGTAAATTGGGGCTGAAATAGCAGATATTTTGTGACTTATTTATGACCATTTTATTGTTTTCACACAAGTGGTCATATAGTACACCATAACAAACTAAATTACAGATAGATATAGCCATTTAAAGAACTTCCAAATGTCTAATTTTAATTGATTAAACAATGGAAAGAAGTTCACTCGCTGTTCTCTTCTTCATAAGAGAAAGCAAAGTTAGAAAAGATGGTAACGCACCTATTGAAGCCAGCATTACCATAAATGGAGAAAGATGTTTTTTCTCTACAGGCAAGAAAGTAAAAGCTACTACTTGGGATAAGACAAGCAATTAGTAAAGGGTAAAGACGAATAAACTATAAGCCTCAACAACTATCTTAAATCAGTCAAAGCTAAACTGTATGAGAAAGAAGCTGAATTGTTAGACAAAGGGTTCGTTATTACAGCCCAACCGCTATATAATGCTTACTTTGGTAAAGTAGAGTGCTTAAAGGAAAGAAGCATATTGAGCATATTGAGCATATTGAGCATATTGAGCAATTGGAAGCACACAATGCAGAGCGTAAGGCGATGGTAGGTAAAACTGCTATTGTGTTTGAGTACACAGCCAGATTGCTCAAAGAGTTCATTCTACAGAAATATAATAGAAAGGATTTATACCTAAGATATGAAAGAAGCAAAGGTTTACTTTGGTACTGCCTATTACTTCAATTTAGAACGAGAAAAAGAAAGATTTACTATTTACTAATGATATTCAATCTGCTGCCAATGAATATACCAATAAACTACCTCAACAGGAAGCGCCTAATATCTAAAGAGTATGCAACGACTAACAAATCCATACTAATATTGACTCCTTCTAATCTGTATAGGCTCTTTTGTCTATCCCTGTATAGAAATAATAGGTATAATATCAAAATGAGACTAAAAGACCTTGCCAAGTTTACAGGAGAGAAAGAAAGTGCATTAAAACAGTTCAATACTGACATTAAAGGTATAGTTTCCATTAAAGAATACTATTTACCAACAGCACACTCCATTTACACTATTAGGAAAAATAGATATAACTTACCAGATTTAGAGACTCACTTTATAACGTTATCAAAGGAGTTTACTCAAGTCAATGTACCTATTAAAATCAAAGGATATTACATTAAGCTCTTACTTATAGCAGAGAATAATATTATTAGCTTGCCCAATAGTAAATAGGCAGTCTACTTAAAATGAATAAAGACACTGTTCAAAAATACAATGTGGATTTACAAGAATTAGGTTTATTGCGGTTGCTATCCAATGGAGTAAAGCTAACACCAGATAATCTACTATTAAGTAATGATAATGCAAAACCCAAATTAGTCTGGAATGAAAGTAGCCAAAATCCATTACCCAACAGGTAAACGACTTATTTATACCTATCCATTAGCACTTAATGGAGAGATACGGATAAGTCGTTAACAGCTAAATTCTTATAGCAGAAGCTCTTAAAGTGGCAAAATCCTAATAGCATTGAGCGAACATATACAACCCACCCCTAAATTCCTCTTGCCTTTTTAAAACAAAGGATTGCTTCTTCCAAGATTATCCCTATGTAAAATATAGCATTAAAGAATAAACTAGTATAACAATGGATTTTAATGACAAAAGAAACTATAAATAGGATTGAATTAATATCTTTGCAAAATTAAGATTAAAATGATATGGATTCACAATACGTACTTAAATATTTAAAGGATAAAAATACAATCGCCACAGAAGCATGTACTTCTATGAAAATGGTCATTGATTATAACATTACACCTAAGGAATATTTAAGCTATGCTAAACTTGACCTTGATGAGCAATATGGACATCATTTAATCAACGCTTTATGTAATGCTAAACGTGCATTTCATTGCCAATTAGATATTATATTAAAAAACCTAGCAAGAAAAACAGCTAATAGTTTTCTTAGCAAAAAGAAGTTGTTAGAAGAACTAGGAATTATTACCCCTAGAATATTAGAAAAATTGAATAGGCAAAGAAATATATTGGAACATGAGTATACCAAACCTAGTCTAGAAGAAGTTTCAGACTTCTTAGATATAACTGAGCTATTTATTGAATACACAAACAAATATGTCTATACACTAAAGTGTAATTGTTCTTTTGAAAATGTCACAATGGAAATACCAAGTTTAGATATTTCTTATAGAACAGAAGATGGGGGAATTGAAATACTTTATATTGATGATACAAAACAAATAAAAAGACCAATTATAGATGCGAAGGATATTAATCGTAAAGAGATATTAAGGCTTTATTTGAATTTTGCTTATGAAGATTACTGGGACTGGGAGTAATGTAAAATAAACTGTGTCATGCATTGTTTTTTTATAAAAGAAGAATTTGATTTTGAAAGCATAAGAACAAGGCTATAGAACAGTTAAAGGCTGGTAAGCCATTGTTGGGTAAGGATGGTACCTTTGGCCATTCCCAGACCAAAGAGTTTTTCCCTAAAAAACACCCCTCCTTTTCTCTACATTTCCCTAATTCTATTTCTGTATTATAACTTATCCTAATCTCACTAAGAAATTCAACGCATTTAGATTACAAGATATTGAATAAATCTTTCTTTTCTGTATATTTGCGCCCGGTATTTTAGATGCAATCCGAGAAGTTGTAAGTTTTCGGAGTCATTTTATACTTCCCCCGCTTAAGAACTTACTTATTTAGACAAAGTTAATGAAACAAATCAATGCAGTAATTACAGGAGTTGGAGGATATGTGCCCGATTATATCCTGACTAATGATGAGATATCCAGAATTGTAGATACCACCGATGAATGGATCATGGGACGTATCGGAATCAAAGAAAGACGCATCCTGAATGAAGAAGGACTCGGCACCTCATACATGGCACGAAAAGCTGTCAAACAACTGATGCAACGTACTCAAAGTAATCCGGATGATATTGACCTGGTAATTGTAGCTACCACCACTCCCGATTATCGGCTTCCTTCAACGGCTTCCATTTTATGCGAAAGAGTGGGGTTGAAAAATGCATTTGCCTTCGACATGCAAGCGGTCTGCAGCGGTTTCTTATATGCATTAGAAACCGGGGCTAACTTTATCCGTTCGGGAAAATACAAAAAAGTCATTATTGTTGGTGCCGATAAAATGTCGTCTGTGATAGACTACACCGATCGTGCCACCTGTCCTATTTTCGCTGATGGTGCAGCAGCTTTCTTGTTGGAACCCACAACAGATCATTTAGGAGTTATCGATTCCGTTTTAAGAACAGACGGCAAAGGACTTCCTTTTTTACACATGAAAGCCGGTGGTTCAGTTTGTTCCCCTTCTTATTTTACAGTTGACAACCACATGCATTACCTTCACCAAGAAGGACGTACAGTATTTAAATATGCTGTAGCCAATATGTCAGATGCATGTGAGTCGATCATCGAAAGAAACCAACTGACAAAAGATGAAATAGACTGGGTCGTTCCCCACCAGGCCAATCAACGTATCATCAGTGCTGTTGCCCAGCGTCTGGATGTACCATTAGAAAAGGTTATGATCAATATTGAACACTACGGCAATACCAGTGCAGGTACGCTTCCATTATGCATTTGGGATTTCGAAAATAAACTCAAAAAAGGTGATAATTTGATTTTCACCGCTTTCGGAGCCGGATTTGCCTGGGGAGCTGTTTACGTTAAATGGGGATATGATGGCAAGACAAATAACGCATGTTAGTCTAATCACAAACGCCGATATCTTTTCTTTCAGTGCTTTTGGATAAACACAAGAAACCTTATCATATACTTCTTTGTTATTTTCCGATAACTAAATGCATTGGATAATGGAAAATGGTGTAATGATGCAGTATTTTGAATGGAATCTGCCAAATGACGGAAATTTATGGAAACAATTAAAAGAAGATGCGTCACATTTACATGAGATTGGTGTGACAGCAGTATGGATTCCCCCCGCTTACAAAGCCGACGAACAACAAGACGAAGGTTATGCAACCTACGATTTGTATGATCTCGGCGAGTTCGATCAAAAAGGAACCATAAGAACGAAATATGGTACGAAAGAAGAACTGAAAGAAATGATCGATGAATTACATAAAAATCATATTTCCGTTTATCTGGACGTAGTACTGAATCATAAGGCAGGAGGTGATTTCACTGAAAAGTTCATAGTTGTAGAAGTCGATCCCAATGATAGAACCCAAGCATTAGGAAAACCGTTCGAAATACAGGGCTGGACCGGATACAGCTTCCATGGACGTAAGGATAAATATTCAGACTTCAAATGGCATTGGTATCATTTTTCAGGAACCGGTTTTGACGATGCCAAAAAGCGGAGTGGCATCTTCCAGATACAGGGTGAAGGCAAAGCGTGGAGCGAAGGGGTTGACAATGAAAATGGCAACTACGATTTCTTATTATGCAATGATATAGACCTGGATCATCCTGAAGTAGTCACCGAATTGAATCGTTGGGGAAAATGGGTTTCCAAAGAGCTGAACCTCGACGGAATGCGTCTGGATGCCATCAAACACATGAAAGACAAGTTCATTGCACAATTCCTGGATGCGGTAAGAAGCGAAAGAGGAGACAAATTCTACGCTGTTGGCGAATATTGGAATGGTGATTTGAACACACTCGATGCATACATAAAATCCGTGGGTCACAAAGTCAACCTATTTGATGTTCCATTACATTATAATTTATTCCAAGCATCACAAGAAGGCAAGAATTATGATCTGCAGAATATCCTAAAAAACACATTAGTCGAGCACTACTGTGATCTGGCAGTCACTTTTGTCGACAATCACGATTCGCAATCGGGCAGTTCCTTGGAATCACAAATAGAAGACTGGTTCAAACCATTGGCCTATGGTCTGATATTATTAATGAAAGACGGTTATCCTTGTTTGTTCTACGGAGATTATTATAGTGTCAAAGGAGAAAACTCACCTCATACCCAAATCATTAATATTCTTCTGGATGCCAGAAGAAAATATGCTTATGGCGATCAGATTGAGTATTTCGATCATCCTTCCGCCATCGGCTTTATTCGTACGGGAGATGAAGAACATGTCGGTTCCGGTTTAGTCTTTTTAATGTCTAATGATGAAGCCGGCAGTAAAAAGATGGATTTGGGCGAAGAACATAAAGGTGAAATATGGCATGAAATAACCGGAAATATTCAGCAAGAAATCACATTAGACGAAAAAGGAAGTGGAGAATTTTCTGTTAATACCCGTAATATTGCTGTTTGGATAAAAAAGAATTAAAATGGAAATCCATTCCGAAAGAAAGAAAAGACTTAGTTTATCCCTGCTCTTCAAAATAATAAAAGATACAGTTTGGGGATTCATAGACGACAGCGTTATGAGGTTGAGCGCTTCATTAGCCTATGCGACTTTGTTTTCAATTATTCCTTTTCTTTCCCTTCTAGTCACTGTCGGTGTCTTTTTCCATATGGATTTGGCCAATCAAATTTATGTCCAACTACAACCGATTGTGGGCCCCGAAGTTACCGAGGCCCTTCGTTCTATTATAGAAAATGCAGAAAATACAGACTCCTCCAGGTCGGCTGCCTTTGTCAGTTTAGGTATCTCTATTTTTGGTGCCACCACTATTTTTGCAGAAATACAAAGTTCATTAAATTCAATTTGGGGAATAAAAGCCGTCCCTAAAAAGAGCTGGCTTAAATTTATTAAAAACCGGATACTTTCTTTCTCAATAATACTTGTATTTGCCTTCATTCTCCTGATTACATTCACCATTACCAATATAATCGGAGAACTCAGTCAGAAATTCATCTTTAAGTATCCGGAAGTAGCCGATTCGTTGGTAAAAGTGGTAGGAATCATCATAAATATGAGTGTCACTACCATCATCTTTACACTCATATTTAAAATATTACCCGATGCCAAAATCAAAAGCAAAGACGTTTGCATCGGAGCTGTTGTAACCACCATACTGCTACTGATAGGTCAATGGGGAATTTCCTTTTATATAGGAATAGCCAATGTGGGAACCGTCTATGGGGCTGCTGCGTTCATGGTGGTTTTCGTCACTTGGATTTATTATTCTTCCATCATCATATATACCGGTGCAGAGTTTACCAAAGCATGGGCAAACGAAATGGGAGGTAAAATTTTCCCCGACGAATATGCAGTAGCCACCAAAACCATTGAAATACACGAAGACAAGCCTATCGAATAATCTAGAATAAAAATCACTTCTTCCGTGACGATTCATTCTCAGTATCACGACATGTTTTCGTATACTGTTTCAGATGCTTTCTCATTTGTTCGAAACGGACAAAGCCCAAGAAAAACAAGAAGATTCCGGCTATAATACATCCCCACGCCAGCCCATCCAAACGTGAAATGCTTTCAATTTGAAATATCCCTATCCCCACAGTCAAAAGGTAAAGTGCCATACGGATATATGCAAACAAAGTTCTTTCATTAGCCAGCTTGGTTCTTTCAAGTGCCAGATGATCACGAAGTATCAACTCTTTATCATTCTCAAAGTTATCGGTAAATGTCAGCATAATTATATTAAGGTAACTGTATCTTAAACGTTTATTTAAAACAATAATTGAGTATAATAGTTCAGGAAACAGAATCTCCATTTATCAAATGACACTGACAGATCCCCCAATCCTGACCAATTTGCCGTACACTAAAATCATTTTTAGTTATACTTTTCACAACTGGCTAATTAAATTTATGTAAGTAGAAAAATCTCTTCATAAAAAAATAATTCCTGGGATACAAATAACAAGTTATTAAAATACAAAAGACTTGTTATTTGCACACAAGAATCAAATTATAAGGAAATGACGTTAACAATTATTAATTGAAACAAACTCCAATAACAAGTAAAATCTTGCACAATGCTATGCCACTAACCTTTTTTCATTAAACCAACGTACAGGGATCTTTCTGCTTAACAAAACATTGCGACAGTAGTACGGCAAACGGAGTATCATATACTCTGGCTTTCTGTGGGCATCCCTTTACACAGGCACAACATTTAATGCAGCGTTCGGCATCCGTATTCAACTCGTCACCTTTGGCTATGGCGCTTACAGGACATATTTTCGCACACGCACCGCAGTGAGTACACAAAGATTCATCTTCCACCCAAGGAGTACGGGGAAGGGGAACTCCACTTTTACGCAAGGCAATCACTTTCCGCAAAAAGCGAAACAATGGAAAAAAAGGCTGACGCGGACGCCGGATTTTACGGACATCGACCGCATATAATTTTTCCGGTTCGGTAGCAGATGCTATTTTATCTGAAATCTGCTTTCCAAAATCGGCTGCCACAGCAAGGTCACGTTCGTCAGGACGTCCGGCAGCTACGGGATATTTTTCTGTACTATAAGAGTGTTCTCCTATGAAAGTAGCACCGGCAATCACTTTAAACCCCTGTTGAATAGCCCAATAATCAAGTTCCATCAACGATTTTTCGTAAGCACGGTTACCGTATACCACCACGATAACCGCCGGAGTATTACTTCCGCGCACACTTGCCAGACGATCCATGGCCAAAGGGGCTACACGGCCTCCATATACCGGCACGACAATAATAGCTAATGCAGATTCGGCAATCACTAAATCCTGAGTTGCCTGTTGTGTTAAATTCGTGTTTATCACATTTGTTATTCCGGTTCCACGAACAATTGCCTCTCCAACTTGTTTAGAGGTGTGGGTAGGCGAGAAATAAATCAAATGGACTTCGTTTGCTGTCATAATAGTTACTTTTTATGCAACAAAGGTACACTTTTATGAAGAAAAAAAGAGTAAACGAAGACAAAAACCAAAATTATTTATTATCTTTGCGGCGTTGAAACATTCCGAACCCCTCCAACGGGAGACAAATTCGGATTTCCGATTCAGCCAAACATCCCTAATTCATCATTTAAAGATTATTGCGTTTGTTAAGTTTCCGACCCCTGCGTCGCAGCTTCAGCCGTACGTATTTCAACGAATAAAATTAAAATATTTAAATAACTCACTATACTGTATGTATAACATCATTCAATTGAACGACAAGAATTTGTCGGAACTACAAGCTATTGCCCAGGAATTGGGTATCAAAAAAACAGACTCACTTAAGAAAGAAGAACTTGTCTACAAAATCCTCGACGAACAAGCCATAGCCGGAGCTACTAAAAAGGTAGCTGCCGACAAACTGAAAGAGGAACGCAAAGAAGATAAGAAAAAACGCTCTCGGGTGACAGTAAAGAAGGAAAACTCCGACAAGGTTTTCTCTTCTACCAAGAATGGAGAACTAACTAAAACAGATGCCAAAACACCTGCAGCCAAAACACAGCCACAACCTAAAACAACAGAACCGACCCCAGAAACAGCTAAAGAGGCAAACGCCGAAACAAACGCCACTCCGGCCGAATCTGTCAAAGTGACACCTTATGCCACTCCGAAAAAGAAACCGGGACGCCCCCGTAAAAATCAGGTAGAAACAGAAGCTAAACCCGCAGAAGAAACTACCGAAAAACCGGAAACAGTACCATCGGCACAAGAAGAAAAGCCCGCTGCCCAACCGGAAACAGAAAAACGTCCCATCAGCAAACCGATTCTCAAACCCAAACCGGCCGTTGTAGACGAAGAAAGCTCGATCCTCTCGGATATAGATGCAGACGATGATTTTATCCCCATCGAAGACCTGCCTTCGGAAAAAGTAGAATTGCCAACCGAACTGTTCGGCAAATTTGAATCGACCAAAGCCGAAGCAGCAACAGCCCCCGAACCTGTGGCACAACCCCAACGCCCGCGTGTGATTCGCCCACGAGACAACAATAACAACAACAATTACAACAACAATAATAATAACCAACGCAACAATAACCAGCGTCAGCCTGTACAACAGCGTCCCATGCCGCAACAAAATGCCGCCGAAGCCGCACCCGTTCAGGAACGCCGCGTGATTGAACGTGAGAAACCTTATGAATTTGATGATATCCTCACCGGAACCGGTGTATTGGAAATCATGCAGGATGGTTACGGATTCCTCCGTTCGTCAGATTATAACTACCTCTCTTCACCGGACGATATCTACGTTTCGCAATCCCAGATCAAACTATTCGGTCTGAAGACCGGTGACGTAGTAGAAGGTGTAATCCGTCCGCCCAAAGAAGGCGAAAAATACTTCCCGCTGGTAAAGGTTTCTAAAATCAACGGACGTGATGCCGCTTTCGTACGTGACCGTGTACCGTTCGACCATCTCACTCCGCTGTTCCCGGACGAAAAGTTCAAGCTTTGCAAGGGAGGCTACTCCGACTCGATGTCGGCACGTGTAGTCGACCTCTTTTCACCAATCGGTAAAGGACAGCGTGCCTTGATCGTGGCTCAGCCCAAGACCGGTAAAACCATCCTGATGAAAGAAATCGCCAATGCCATCGCTGCCAACCATCCGGAAGTATATATGATCATGTTGTTGATTGACGAACGTCCGGAAGAAGTAACCGACATGGCCCGCAGTGTCAATGCGGAAGTGATTGCTTCTACATTCGACGAACCTGCCGAACGCCATGTGAAAATTGCCGGCATCGTACTCGAAAAAGCTAAAAGATTGGTAGAGTGCGGACACGATGTAGTGATCTTCCTCGACTCTATCACCCGTCTGGCGCGCGCATACAATACTGTATCTCCGGCATCAGGAAAGGTACTCTCGGGTGGTGTGGATGCCAATGCACTACACAAACCGAAACGTTTCTTCGGAGCAGCCCGTAACATAGAGAACGGAGGTTCGCTCACCATTATCGCTACTGCCCTGATCGACACCGGTTCGAAGATGGACGAAGTAATCTTTGAAGAGTTCAAGGGTACAGGTAACATGGAGTTGCAGCTCGACCGCAACCTAAGTAACAAACGTATCTTCCCTGCTGTCAACATTGTGGCATCGAGCACCCGCCGCGACGACTTGCTGCTCGACAAACAGACACTGGACCGCATGTGGATTCTACGCAAGTATCTGTCGGATATGAATCCTATCGAAGCAATGGATTTCGTAAAAGACAGATTGGAAAAAACCAAAGACAACGACGAGTTCCTGATGAGCATGAACAGCTAAAGAGTTCCTTTTGTGAACAAAATATAGTAAAAAGAGTGAGATTCTGTTTGATTCTCACTCTTTTTATTTAGCTTTGCACTACATGCATCATAAACAAGCATAAAACAAACATCGGGAAAACAACATTTACTGTGGGAAGGTCTTTCAATATAGCGCTTATAGTAATAGCAGTAACCTTATACTCTGTCACTACATATGCTGCCGATAACAAAGCAACAAGGCACGTGTCAGCGCTGCTGAACCTGATCGACAACAGCCTCAACTATAGCAAAGAAGCTCCCAACGACAGTATTATCCAATGGGGCAACGAATTGGCTCCTCTCCTGAAAAAGCAGAAAGAATATAAAACTCTATTTCAGTTGAAACAACTGATTGTGACAGCTTATGCCTCACGAGGAGACATGAACATGGCCATCGACCATGCCCGCCGGATGTATAAGGAAGCCAAAGAATTGAACTCCCCCATCGGTATAGCTCTTTCCAGCCGTGCCATTGGGGATGCCTACTTGAATGCCAACATGCAGCAACCCGCCATCGAATCTTATAAAGAAGCTCTGGAATTGCTTGACAAAATACCGGGTAGCGAAATCCTCGAACAAGAGATTCTTCCGAAATTCATCCTGACCCTGATTCAGGCCTCCCACATGGACGAGGTACGCATCTATCTGCAAAAGTTTGAAAGCCTGTATGCCGGTAACCCTAATCCTACATTCCACTTTTTCATATGTGCGTGCAATGCCTACTATAACATCGAGTCCGGTAATCCCGAAAAAGGAAAAGCCGAACTGGACAAAGCCGGGAAAATCCACGAACAACTGAATTCTCTCTACCTGCGTAGTATCTACAACTATATATTGGCCCAGTACTATCAGGCTGTCGGGAAGTATGAACTGGCCCTGCAACAATACGAACGCCTGACAAAGGTCCCTAAAGCACCTGCCCCCAACAAACACATCGGTTTGCAGCTTGAGTGTGCCCAACTGCTGACTCAAATGGGACGAACGGAAGAAGCCTATCGTATCTATCAAAAGGCCAACCGGCAAAAAGACTCTTTGAACGCTCTGAGCTATGCCCGGCAAATCAATGACCTACGGGGAATGTACCAGATAGACCGGATGGAAATCCGGAACCAAATTCAACGAAACCAAATCATCTTGTGGATCATCATAGCTTCCATCTTTATATTGATGCTTGTTTTGCTGTTGATTGTCCGCATCCGGCAGGAGTCCAACCGACTTCTCCGCTCCAAAGAAGAATTGGAAATAGCCCGTAAGTATGCCGAGAACTCAATACGTACCAAAAGTCTGTTCCTGTCGAACATGAGTCACGAAATACGGACACCACTGAATGCACTTTCCGGATTCTCATCCATCCTGACCGACGAATCCATCGACAATGACACACGGTATCAATGCAATGACATCATCCAGCAAAACTCCGAACTGCTGCTAAAGCTGATCAATGATGTAATAGACCTGTCAAATCTCGATCCCGGCAAGCTGACTTTCAATTTTAAAGAATGTGACGCCGTCAATATATGCCGTAACGTAATCAACACCGTAGAGAAGGTGAAGCAGACACAAGCCGGAGTCAGCTTTGTCACTTCACTGGATAGACTGACTTTGCGTACAGACGAGGCACGCCTGCAACAGGTATTGATCAACCTGCTGATCAATGCCACCAAGTTCACTACCGAAGGAAGCATCACCCTGACATTAGAAAAAGAATCAGAAACCATAGCTCTGTTCACTGTGACAGATACCGGATGTGGTATCCTCCGTGAAAAACAGGACCAGATATTCAATCGTTTTGAGAAACTGAACGAAGGTGCACAGGGAACAGGTCTGGGACTCTCGATCTGTCAACTTATCATCGAGCAAATCGGAGGGAGAATATGGATTGACCCGGACTACACCGAAGGTGCGCGATTCCGGTTTACACACCCCGTCTGGCCCGCAAAGGAAAAGGAGGCAGAAAGATGAAGCGACTGATACTTATCATCATAGTATGTTGCCGGGCCTTAGGATGGTGTCATGCAAATACACAAACGGAAACGGACAGCCTGTATCGGGTGGCACAGTCACTTCCGCATGACTCGACTCGTCTGGAAATGTTCAAGAGACTGGCACAAATAGAGCAGCTGACTCCCAGGTGTATCACCTTCTCGGGTCTGTTGCGCGAAGAAGCCACCTTGCAGAAGAATGACAGATACAACGCCATAGCCGCCTATCTGCACACAGTGTACTACTATAACCAAAACAACCGGGACAGCGTAAAAAAATGGCTTGACACAATGGAGCCTTATGCCCGCAAATCGCAAACCTGGGATCTCTATTTCGATGCGCTCCGCTTTCAGATAGACCTCTGCACCTACGAAGAGCAGTATGAACTTGCCATCAACGAAGCGAACCTGATGTACGAAAGAGCCCAAAAAGTGAACTGCGCCCGCGGACTGATCGGAGCAAAACAATGCTTGGGCAACGTCTATATCAGTACAGAGAGATGGGACGAAGGAATGAAAGCATTGGAAGCTGCCTATCAACTCTCTTTACAAACAGATAATGCGGTAGTACGAATCTCGATTCTCTGTCAACTGATTTCCATAACCAAGGATCAGAAAAACAACCAATTACTCTCCGAATACCTTGCGAAGCTAAAAGAAACACTGCATCACCATACCTCCACGAACCCGATGCTCAAAGAGGCATTTTATGATGTTTACCTGTTCTGCGAAGTATATTACACCTATTATTATCTATATGCAGGCCAGCCGGAACAAGCACATAAAAATCTGGTTAACGCGGGCAAATTTCTCAATGGCAACACCTTCTTTCTCTACAGGGTGCTCTATTACGATGCCTATGCAGCATACTTCCGGGCTTGCAAAGCGTATGACCGGGCACTTGCCAAGATAGACTCCACCATCATACTGCTGCAAGAGGACTTCAACAGCAATTACATCCACCAAAAATTGACAAAAGCCGACCTCCTGGCAGAAGCCGGACGAAGTGCAGAAGCCATTCCCCTGTACATCGAAACACTCCATCTTAAAGACTCTATCGAAACGACCGTTCTCGACAAACAGATGCAACAGATAAAAGCTAAATACAACATCGACAAAGTGGCATTGGAAGAGGAACGGCTGAAAAGCTACATCCAACTCGGCACCTTAATAGTGGTGGTCATTATCCTGATAATTCTAGTTGCTTTCATGCTCCGCATTTCACACGTACGCAAGGCTTTGGAACGATCGGAAAAAGAAACACGGGAAACAACCCGCATGGCGGAAGAAGCCAATGAAATGAAAAATCGCTTTTTGTCGAACATAAGCTATCACATCCGCATCCCGCTGAACGGTGTAGTGGGTTTCTCGCAACTGATAGCCTCCGAGCCCAACATGCCCGATAAGCTCCGTAAAGAATACTCTTCCATCATTCAGAAAAACTCCGAAGAGTTGATGCGCCTGGTTAATGATGTACTCGATTTATCACGGCTCGAAGCCGGTATGATGAAGTTCAACATTCAGGAGTACGGACTGGCGGAACTCTGCAATGAAGCTACCTATATGGCGCGCATGCATAGTGAAGGGTGTACCGTCATCCGGTTGGAAAACGAAATTGACACAGACCTGAACATCCGGGTAGACACCGTCCGTTTCACACAGGCATTGCTGAGTGCACTGACATATCCGCAGAAGTACAAAGAAAAACGGGAAATCGACTTTAAGGTGACACTCGACACGGAGAAGAACTTCATCAACTTCCGCATCACCAACTCTCCGCTGGCTGACGAAAGATTTACTTCGCAAGAGGTATGCATCCGTCACGAAATCAACCGCCTGCTATTTGAGTATTTCGGAGGAAGCTACAAAGTACAGACAAATCCGGACGGAAAGCCGACCATCCTCTTCACGTTTCCCTCAGGAAGAAATTGACTTCTTCCCCTATCCGCTCGTCTACTTCTACAGAAAGTTGTATCTTTGCAACCTGCAAACTTAAACCCTTCTTTATGTATACCAACAAACAGATCTGGAGTGTCAGTTACCCGATTCTCCTGAGCTTGCTTGCGCAAAATGTCATCAACGTCACCGACACTGCCTTTCTGGGACGTGTCAGTGAGATAGCCCTCGGTGCTTCTGCCATGGGTGGGCTTTTCTATATTTGTATTTTCACCATTGCCTTCGGATTCAGCACCGGTTCCCAGATCGTCATTGCCCGCCGCAACGGTGAAGCACGTTACGGCGATGTAGGTCCGGTCATGATTCAGGGAGTCTTGTTCCTGTTGGTCATGGCTCTCCTGCTCTTCGGATTCACCAAAGCGTTCGGCGGAAACATCATGCGCCTGCTGGTCTCTTCCGAAAGCATTTATGATGCCACGATGGAGTTTCTCGACTGGCGCATCTTCGGGTTCTTCTTCTCATTTGTCAACGTGATGTTCCGGGCACTCTACATCGGAATCACCCGCACCAAGGTGCTCACCATCAATGCAGTGGTTATGGCGCTGACCAATGTGGTGCTGGACTATGCCCTGATATTCGGACACTTCGGGCTTCCGGAAATGGGCATCAAAGGAGCAGCCATTGCTTCCGTAATCGCCGAAGCGGCTTCTCTGCTCTTTTTCCTGATTTATACGTACATCACCGTCGACCTGAAAAAGTATGGCCTCAACCGCTTGCGGTCGTTCGACCCGGTTTTGTTGATGCGCATTCTCAGTATATCGTGCTTCACCATGCTTCAGTATTTCCTGTCGATGGCCACCTGGTTTGTTTTCTTTGTGGCAGTGGAGAGGTTGGGACAGCGCGAACTCGCTATTGCCAACATCGTGAGAAGCATCTACATCGTTATGCTGATTCCGGTAAATGCACTGGCCACCACGACCAACAGCCTGGTGAGCAACGCCATCGGCGCGGGAGGCATCAACTACGTGATGCCGTTAATAAACAAAATCGGGCGCTTCTCTTTCCTGATCATGCTGGGACTGGTCATCATAACCGCCCTGTTCCCACAAGCATTGCTCTCGGTATACACCAACGAAACGGCATTGATCAATGAATCGGTATCATCGGTATATGTCATCTGCGTGGCCATGCTGATTGCCTCTGTTGCTAACGTCGTCTTCAACGGAATATCGGGTACAGGCAATACTCAAGCAGCCCTGATGCTCGAAGCCATCACGATTGCAATCTACGGATCGTACATCATTTTCATCGGAATGTGGGTGAAAGCTCCCATCGAATGGTGCTTTACGATTGAGATTCTGTACTATACACTATTGCTCGCCACAAGCTATATTTATTTCAAAAAAGCAAAATGGCAGAACAAAAAGATATAAAGTACGAGAGATTTTTGTACATTTGCGGCTGATTTCACCGCAGATTGCACAGATTAGCACAGATATTCTCTATGTCAGATATAAAATCCGTGTCGATCCGTACAATTTGCGGCAGGCTTTACACATCATTAGTAATTCATAATTCAAAGATATGTTCGACAATTTAAGCGAAAGACTCGAAAGGTCGTTTAAGATTCTGAAAGGTGAAGGCAAAATCACCGAGATCAACGTAGCAGAGACCCTGAAAGACGTGCGCAAGGCACTGCTCGATGCCGACGTTAACTATAAAGTAGCCAAAGGATTCACTGATACGGTGAAGGAAAAGGCACTGGGACAGAACGTGCTCACAGCCGTAAAACCGAGCCAGTTGATGGTGAAGATTGTTCATGACGAACTGACCCAGCTGATGGGTGGAGAAACTGTCGAAATCGACACCAAAGGTCAGCCGGCAGTCATCCTGATGTCCGGTTTGCAAGGTTCGGGTAAGACCACTTTCTCGGGTAAGCTGGCCCGCATGCTGAAAACCAAGAAGAACAAACGCCCGTTGCTCGTTGCATGTGACGTTTACCGTCCGGCAGCTATCGAGCAGCTTCGCGTATTGGCCGAACAGATTGACGTACCGATGTACTCGGAGATCGACAGCAAAGATCCGGTTTCCATCGCCCAGAATGCCATCAAAGAAGCACGTGCCAAGGGATACGATCTGGTAATTGTCGATACGGCCGGACGTCTGGCAGTCGACGAACAGATGATGAATGAGATCGCTGCCATCAAAGAAGCCATCCAGCCCAACGAAATTCTGTTCGTGGTAGACTCTATGACCGGACAAGATGCGGTCAACACAGCCAAAGAGTTCAACGAACGCCTCGACTTTGACGGCGTGGTGCTGACCAAGCTCGACGGTGATACCCGCGGTGGTGCGGCCCTCTCTATCCGTTCGGTAGTGAACAAACCTATCAAGTTTGTAGGTACGGGCGAGAAACTCGATGCCATCGACCAGTTCCACCCTGCCCGTATGGCCGACCGTATCCTGGGTATGGGTGACATCGTTTCGTTGGTGGAACGCGCACAGGAACAATATGACGAAGAAGAAGCTAAACGCCTTCAAAAGAAGATTGCCAAGAACCAGTTCGACTTCAACGACTTCCTCAGCCAGATCTCCCAGATTAAGAAAATGGGTAATCTGAAAGAGCTCGCTTCAATGATTCCGGGTGTGGGCAAGGCCATCAAAGATATCGATATCGACGACAATGCTTTCAAAAGCATCGAAGCCATCATCTACTCCATGACTCCGGAGGAACGCAGCAATCCGGGCATCCTGAACGGTTCGCGCCGTACACGTATCGCCAAAGGTAGCGGTACGACTATCCAGGAGGTGAACCGTCTGCTGAAACAGTTTGACCAGACTCGCAAAATGATGAAGATGGTGACCAGCAGCAAGATGGGCAAGATGATGCCGAAGATGAAATAAGACTGCACTTTTCTTCCCGAAAGCTTGACTTTGGCTTCGGGATGATGTATCTTTGTCTATGTAATCATTCAATAAATTCAATTAGAATGCAATAGAAGGAGGAAGCCGCTGTTTCCTCCTTTTTTTATGTACCTACCGGAGTAAGAAACCATAACCCGCCGCTTGAAGTCCCGGAGACGGTTGCTCCACTCCCGAATACCGGCTGCATTGCAGTCAGATGCTTACTGCATTTCAGTAAAACCCCGGCTCTACCCGCATCGGATCCCGGCTCTATTCCCAGAAGTTCCTCTTTGCCTTCGGAACTCCTCCCCACCCTGTTAATAATCTATAAAGCTACTCTTGACAAAAAACAGGGAATGGTAAATGATATTACTTTTGCCTGATACCATAAAAGCATTGAATCAATGAAACACATTCTCTTCACTCTGGCGCTTGCTTCCATAGCCGGGATAGCCAACGCACAACACAATGGGCACTCCTATACGGTAGAAGGTTTGATAAACGATTCTACCCTGAACGGACAGACACTCTATATCAGCCGTTATGACGACGGAATGAAAGTGGATAGCACGCAAGTGACCAACGGGCAATTTAAATTCACCGGAAAAGCGGACATCCCCTATTTTTGCCGCATCGATGCGGGGAGAGAGTATGCCAACTTCATCCTCGAAGGGGGCAACATCCAGGTCAATGTACTGACTCACAATGACCCGAAGGGAACGCCAATGAATGAGGAGTATACCCACATATCTGATAAGACATCCGAGCTGGTCACAGAGTTGAGAAAAAGACATGCGGCCATCGAACAGCAAACAGAAGACAAATCGGAACAACTCCGGCTTAAAAAAGAATACGCCGATACTTACTGGCACCCGACTTATACCCGACTATACAAAGACATGTTTATGAAGAACCCGGACAATGCACTCGGAGAGTTTGCCATCAGAGAACTTGCCATGTGCGCTTTGCCCGAAGAGATGGACACCATATTTGCGGCTTCCGGCCCCTGGTTGAAGTCACTGAGCGTATATCACCGCATCGAAAAGCAGTTTCAAGGCATGAAAGCGACGGCAGTAGGACAAAAGTTTACCGACTTCAGCGGTAAGACCATAGACGGCGCCGCAAGCTCTTTATCCGATTTTGTGGGCAAAGGTCAATACACTTTGGTAGATTTCTGGGCAAGCTGGTGTGGCCCCTGCCGTTCCGAATCGCCTCATATAGCCGAACTCTACAACACATACAAAGACAAAGGACTGACTGTTCTGGGAGTAGCAGTCTGGGACAAACCGGAAAATACCAAAAAAGCGATCAAGGAACTCAATATCGACTGGCCGCAAATTATCGACACCGGTATGACGCCCATGGATCTGTACGGTGTAAAAGGTATCCCTTTCATCCTCCTCTTCGGACCTGACGGAACCATCATCGCACGTGACCTCAGAGGAGAAGGAATGAAAAATAAAGTAGCCGAAGTACTAAACAATAAATAACTCAATAAACGAATAAGAAATGACACTGATTGATGGAAAAGCCATCTCCGAACAAGTAAAGCAGGAGATTGCAGCCGAAGTGGCAGAAATAGTGGCTCATGGAGGCAAACGCCCTCACCTGGCAGCCATCCTCGTAGGACACGACGGAGGCAGCGAGACATATGTAGCCGCCAAAGTAAAAGCTTGCGAAGTGTGCGGATTCAAGTCGTCACTGATCCGTTACGAAAGTGATGTGACAGAGGACGAGCTGCTTGCCAAAGTACGCGAACTGAATGAAGATGACGATGTAGACGGATTTATCGTACAACTTCCGTTGCCCAAACACATCTCCGAACAAAAAGTGATTGAGACCATCGATTACCGCAAAGATGTGGACGGATTTCACCCGATCAATGTAGGACGCATGTCTATCGGACTGCCTTGCTATGTATCGGCCACTCCGAATGGAATCCTCGAACTGCTGAAACGCTACCGGATAGAGACATCCGGGAAAAAGTGCGTCGTATTGGGACGCAGCAATATTGTTGGCAAACCGATGGCTGCACTGATGATGCAGAAGGCTTATCCGGGAGACGCTACGGTGACCGTATGTCACAGCCGCTCAAAAGATCTGGTGAAAGAGTGCCGGGAAGCCGATATCATTATCGCTGCATTGGGACAACCCAATTTCGTAAAGGCGGAAATGGTGAAAGAAGGTGCCGTGGTCATTGACGTAGGTACCACCCGGGTGCCCGATGCCAGCAAGAAGTCCGGGTTCAAGCTCACAGGAGATGTGAAGTTTGACGAAGTATCCCCGAAGTGTTCGTTCATCACTCCCGTTCCGGGAGGAGTCGGCCCGATGACCATCGTGTCACTGATGAAAAATACATTGCTGGCAGGTAAGAAGGCGATCTATCAATAACCCACTCCTCCGTTTCCCTCTTCATAGAAGGGGAAACGGAGAATTTGCTTTTCAATACCTTAGTATCATGAATACGATATTTAAAACCACAGGCTTGTGCGTCTTTCTCTTCGCATGTACCCCATGGGCTGCCGCACAAAATTTTTCTATCGACTATCCCTCATATCAAATAAGAAATACCGACGCACTTGAAATCATCCGGATCGTCCGTAATGACACAGCTACCATTCTGTATATGGATGCTTACTCGCGCCCTAACTATTGGATACGGCTGGCCTCGGAGCTCTCTCTACACGGGGTGCAAAGCGGGAAGAATTACCCTGTCATCCGATCGCAAGGTTTCGAACTGGACAAGCAGGTATACATGCCGGCTTCGGGCAATGTGACGTTTACTCTGCAATTTGCCCCTATCGATCCGCAGGACCGGACGATAGACTTTGTAGAAAGCAACAATGAAGAAGACTTCCGGATCGAGGGAATTTGCCTTGACGCATCTGTCCCCAAAAAGAAAGTACACTGCCACCTGGCCGGCAAAATGGCAAACCGACCACAAACCAGTCGCCTGATACTTATAGAAAGCAACAAGAATACACGCGGTACCCCGTGGATTTCGATACCGGTGCGCAACGGTGTCTTTGAGTACGACTTCTATACCGACCACGAAAAGGCTTACGAACTTATTTGCTGGGACGACCTGTTAAACGGTTGCTGGTATCCGGTCACTTTCTTTGCAGAAAATGGAACGGTATCTTTCACCATATCTGCCATAGACACACGCCCACCCTATCGCATAGAGACCCTCAACCCACTGACGACGGCTCTCCGGCTATTTGAAGCGGAAGGGGAGGATAAGTTCAGTTTCGATGAACTCAACGCACGAAGAGATACGCTCGAAAAATACGGACGTTTTGAAAGTGAAGCCATGCAAGCACTCTGGAAAAAATTCGATCAGGTGAAAGACAATCCCGAAGAAAGAAACAAGCTTTTCAGAGAAAGAGACCGCCTGGAAGAAAGTGGCGAAGCATTCACAGAAGAAGCAAAAGCACTTATAAAGGAAAGGGAACAACTCTTTCGGAAAAAAATAATTTGGGAAACGGAACAAGCCTCGCAACACCCTTCGCTGGTGGGACTATTTATCCTGAAAATGAAGGTGGAGAACGCACGGAAAGATGAAGACGTCACACCCTATCTGGAAGTATTTCAAAAAGTGTATGCCTCCCGCTATCCCGAACATCCCTATACCCGGGAAATGCAAATGTTTATCGACAATAACCAACCCAAGACGGGAAACCGTTTCATCGACTTCTCCGCTCCCGACCTGAATGGTAACATGGTTCAGTTGTCCGAACAGATACGGGGAAAAGTGGCTCTGATCGACCTATGGGCTTCCTGGTGTGGCCCGTGCCGTACGACCTCCAAGCAATTGATTCCCATCTACGAAAAATATAAAGACCGTGGATTCACCGTCATCGGCGTCGCACGCGAGCAGAACAGCGATATCCGTATGAGAGAAGCCATACGGAAAGACGGTTATCCCTGGCTGAACCTTATCGAGCTGAATGACGTTCAACAGATCTGGTCAAAATACCGGATACCGAACGCTGCCGGCGGAACTTTCCTCGTGAACGCCCAAGGAATCATTCTTGCCGTGAACCCTACAGCCGAAGAGGTGGAACGTATTCTCCAGAAAGAACTTTAATATCGGTAATTTATGAAACATCTGATTCTTCTTTTTCTCTTTTTTTGTTCTGTATCTTGCAGTAGCAACGCGCAAGAGCAACCTGTCCCTACCTCATCGGCCGACACAATACCCGCACAGAAGATCACCCTCCTCTTTGCAGGCGACCTGATGCAGCATCAGGCACAGATAGACGCAGCCCGGACAGCAACCGGATACGACTATACAGACTACTTTAAACTGATAAAAGAAGAAATCGGCAAAGCAGACATCGCCATCGGAAATCTGGAGGTAACCCTCGGTGGAAAGCCCTACCGGGGGTATCCGGCCTTCAGTGCTCCCGACGAATATCTGACCGCAATCAAAGATGCCGGCTTCAACGTATTGATAACAGCCAACAATCATTGCCTCGACCGAGGCAAAAAAGGGTTGGAAAGAACCATCCTGATGTTGGATTCCCTACAAATTCCGTATGCCGGCACCTACACCGACAGCACGGCCCGTGCCTCGCGGTATCCGCTCTTGCTGGAACAGAATGGCTTCCGCATTGTCCTGCTCAATTATACATATGGCACTAACGGCATCAAGGTATCTGCCCCCAACATCGTCAATTATATCGATAAGGATATCATGGCCCGGGACATCGAAACTGCCAAAGCATTGAATCCGGATGCATTGATTGCATGTATGCACTGGGGCATCGAATACCAATCGCTGCCCAACAAAGAACAAACATCTCTTGCCGACTGGTTGCTTAGCCGGGGAGTCACCCATGTGATCGGCTCCCATCCACACGTGGTACAGCCCATGGAGTTGCGAACCGATACGCTCAGCGGACAGCAAAATGTGGTGCTTTACTCTTTAGGTAATTTTATTTCGAACATGTCTGCCCGCAAAACAGATGGGGGACTGCTCTTTAAACTCGAATTAACGAAAGACAGTATAGGCACATCTGTCAGCAATTGCGGGTATAGTCTGATATGGACTGCACGCCCCACACTCTCCAAAAAGAAAAATTACGTTTTATACCCGGCAAGCATTCCGACAGACTCTTTATCGGCAGAAGAACGTAACCGCCTGAAAATCTTTATTAATGACACCCGGGAACTCTTCCGCAAGCATAACCACGGAATTAATGAATACATTTTTTGAAGAAAAAAGTTCGCAGAATGTTTGCAGATTCAAAAAGAATCGTTACCTTTGCATCGCATTTGAGAGAGATGCTAACATGGTGGCTGTAGTTCAGTTGGTTAGAGCGTCAGATTGTGGTTCTGAATGTCGTGGGTTCGAGTCCCATCTGCCACCCAACAAAGAGAGGAAATTCATTATTGAATTTCCTCTCTTTGTTTATATAAGGCAATTAAGGATCAACGTAAGTGAAAGACGGGTCAGTCCGAAAAGACCTGTCCACCAAAGACACAGGATTATAAAAAATCTGCAGAAGCAGGATCAAAATCCCGCCTCTACAGAAAACTGTAAACCATTAAAACAAAATGCACCTTGTCAGACCACAATTAAAAACGAGGCATAACAAACTTGTCATCAGGGGATGTAAAGGATAATCCCGGAACAGAGCGGCGCATATCTTTATAAGCGTATTCTTTAATTAGTGAATAGTCAGTAGCATCCAAAGCATAATAATAGTCATCTTTATCCGTTGATAACTTTACAGTCCAATCGAACATATTTCCAAAGATAGTCAACTCGTCTTTGGTGGGATCGAAACCGGGAAGAGCTGATTTAACCAAATTTCCATCACTGTTGATCACATAAAAATGATGCTGGCTGTCTACCATATACCCCAAAGTCCGGCGACTGCGGAACTCAGTAATAAATACATATTCCGGCAAAACGCCTTCAGGCAGCTGAATCAGTTTCACATACGGACGTCCCTTGGTACACTTCAGATGAAACAGTTTATGGTTGGCATCCAAAACCAGATACCCCTCATCATAGTCTTTACGGGTAGTCGGATTGCCCGAAGCATAGCTTGCGGGAAAAGCAAACCCTTTCTGAACCAGCATCTCCGTAAACAATTCACTCTTCGCCTCATCTATACGATTCGTCTCCATACGAATAAATTCGATACCTTTATCGGTAAAGCGAAAAGCATCTTCGGGCATTTTCAAATCCACCCGCTTGGACATGGACTCCATCAGGAAATAAAGTCCTGTCTGGGGAGCATTGATAGCTGACGGCACACTCTTGAAAGTAAAGTTAGTCAACTGGATGTCTTTCGGACTAACTGCCCTACCGCAAATGGTATCGGGAAAACGTTCGTCTGCCGTAAGCTGACGTACGTAAAGAGAAGGTAACAGACTGTCGACCTGTTGTTGGGTATATGTATTGCCTTTCGTATCATAACGGTGAAGCTGTTTATTCTCATCCAGTTGCGTAATGACAAAATCACCAAGCACGGAACTATACATAGTAAAAGGAGTCTTGGCAGGCTTCAATGTGAGAAAAGCATAGCACCAAGGCAACTGCCATACAAGCAGCACAGCCACAGTAACATAAAAAAACATTTTGCTGAATCGAATCATGTTCGTTTAATTTTTTAGTAATAAACATTCGGTTAGTCTTGCTTACCGGCTTTGAACCGTACCACAGAAATCCATGAAAGAGAAGAGATAAGCAGCGTATAAAGTGTCAGGCAGGGCAAGAAACTGTTATAAGCCTCTGCTCCCGGAGCCAGGAAATAGACACGAAAAATCAATGCGGCAATAATCAGATTCAAGACCCTCCGCTTCCATGTAGGTTCCAGGCAAATCCATGAAACAAGCAGATACCCGGCAAATCCGGCCAAAAACCACGGAGCAGCCGAGAGTAAGATACGCTGTACCAGCTCACTTGTAAAGTGTTGCGGCAAATAAACTCCCATGATAATAAAACTCGTAGCAAAACATGCAAACAGCGCAAGTACTCCAAAGGCTAACATAGCCATGACCATCTTCTTCTGTGAATAAGGTAAATGTAAGGTAAGTTTCAAACACTTGCGTTGCATCTCAGGGAAAAACTGTACGGCTGCCAGCAATATACCGGTCAGTAAAGGAACAAATTGTAACAGATCGATAAATATAGCATCCTTCTGGACCATTACCACCCATAAATGATCGATTCCCTGTATGGCAATGGTACGACCAATACGAAGCATGGAATATCCGGTGATTCCTATCATAAAAAGGGTTGCCAGCAACAAATACCAGCGCGTTTTTATCCACTCTTTATAAAATATGGCTTGTATCATATTTCTTCTCTATTTATTTACATTATTAATACTTTCCGGTGAGACCGATAAAGGCATCTTCCAGACCTACATTTTCGTGCTGCAAACCAGTAAAGGGAACTTGATTTTCCTTCAATAGCCCCTCCACATCCGAAGGGGGCAAAAAAGAATATGTTTCCAAAGTCTGACGAATAACAGCCGGATGATAGCAAGTCACCGGCAATTGAGGCTGATAACCTTCGGGGACAGTGCAAGTATATTTTCTCAACCCTTTCATCAACGTTTCAATAGGTTGCTGGATAAGGATAGAACCATAATCCATAATAATACAATCATCAATCAGCCGCTCCATATCTTGAATAATATGGGAAGTCAGAAAAACCGTCTTGTTCTCGGAACGGGCATAATCACGTAAATAATCTACAAAAAGACGACGATAACCCGGATCAAGTCCTAAAGAGAAGTCATCCAGAATTAACAACTCCGGATTTTGTGCCAGAATCAGCCCTAATGCCACTTGCGAACGCTGTCCGTTCGACATTCTCGAAATACGTTGTCCCGGAGCTACCTTCAATTTGTTCATCAAGTCATAATAAGCTTCTTTCTTCCATTGTCCCGGATAAAAAGAAGCATAAAACTTTTCTATCTGTGTGATATTCATAAACTGATATTGGACATGCCCCTCCAAGAGCAAACCGATGTTCCTGCGTAAAGCAGGATCCATGGTCTGAATGTTCTCACCAAAGATGCGACATTCGCCCGAATGCGGCTGAAGATAACCGCTCAATATATTAATGGTCGTCGTTTTCCCTGTACCATTCTTACCCAACAGTCCCAAGATACGTCCTTGAGGCACTTCAAAGCTCAAGTTCTCATAAATCTTGCGCTGACCGTAATAATGGGTCAGGTTCTTACATTCTATAATTGCACTCATGCTTTATAAATCATTTTTTGTTTGTTACTAGAAACACATCAGGAAAAGAATAGGAATCAGGATACCGCCCACCAACTCGATCCCTCCTCTACCCCATAATCCCTTAGGACCTTTTATCATCACCATACCGCTGACGGTGATAACAATCAGACTGACAGCAAAGGCATCGGCAAACCAAGTCCACCATTTACCCGGATTGAAATGAAGCTGTACCATGGAAGAAATCAGCGGACGACGCTTCACTCCTTCGTAAACAGCATCCTTTGTCCGGGTATTAACCACCAGGCTCGAACCACCTTTCAGAAAAATTTTAATCCGATCCGGCTTTGGATAATAATATTTAGTGAAATTTCCGGCTTCGTTCAAAGGTTCCAGCAAAGCCAAAATCACTTTCTCATTGACTTTACTTTTATCCGACAGGTCCTCTGTTATCTTATATTCCGTTCGTGTCACTGTATAATGAGGATTTATGCTATCCCTATGGTTCATCACGATACCCGAAATAGCATAAATCAAAATCATTCCCGCAAAGAAGAAAGATAAATCACGGTGGATGATCCGGCTCCATTTGCGAAATACAGTACCTTTATTCCGCGATTTCATAAGAACTTGCTTCCATATAATAGAATGATAGGTAATCTTTTCCGGTGGCACCTTTTCTTTCCGCTATTTTTGCACGAAAGTCTGCAATACGGGCTTCAGGAGTATTAGCTGTTTCGCCACGCGCTTTCTTTTCCGAATCACATCCGGCAGCTGTTTCGCCATGAGATTTTTCGGTCTGCGCTTTCAATTTAGACTCCCAGTTTTGCAAATAGGCTTCATCTACCCGCTGTTCTTTCAATGTCCCGGTCACTGTAACAATGGCATTGATACATTTAGTGTCAAATGAACCCAGCGGTCCGGCTTCCACACGAATCGTTTTGGTATCATCACTGCCCATCAGGAAGATTTTTGTAGCTCCATGCTTACAGGTATGCGTGCAGATACCTTCTATAGTCACCTCCCGGTTAGCCAATGAATCGGCATGTGCCAACAGGTTATCGACACTTAATGCCGCCGGAGCTGCCAGCTCCGTTTTTTCGGACTGACTCTGTTTGTTACTGTTTCCACAAGAAGTAGTAGTTACCAAAGCTGCTATTAAGGTTGCAGCGACCATAAATTTAATTTTCATATGCTTAATTGTTTTTATTTGTTAGAAAAAGATGCCCAGTGAACAAGCGACATACCGGGTCGTTCCACTTTTTTTATAATATGCGGCCTGCCATTGAACTGACAAAGACAGATTATATTGTTTCATAATAGGATAATCCCCTTGTAAACGAATACCTACCATCCCATAGCTATCGGACAAATAGTCGATATTCGCCAACAAAGCTTGAGAGGCCGACTTCGCAAGATTCAGCCCCGGTAAAGAATGTTCGGCCGATAAATTGGCATAATACCCGCCATTGGCCTCCGCAGTCAATCGTAACAGCCTCTTCTGATACTGCAAACGGGCACGTAAAGAGCTCTCCAGAGCCGACAGATGAACAAACCGGGATATAGCACTGTAATCTGTTTCCGACCGATGAAAAATTATACTTGGAATGATTGCTCCTCCCCATACTGACTTATCGGTCAAAAGCCTCTCCCATAAACCGCTGGCAGCAATCTGACAATTCGTGACTTTCATTCCCGGAGATGTACTGATTAATGCACCATAAGAACTTCCGCCTGCCTCACCGTACAGATTCTCCGTCCCTTTACGGACTGTATAGCCTGCATCCAGCTTTACTGCAAGGTGCTCCGACTGCTGAAGTTTCCGCATCCAAGTCACATTCCCTTTCAAATCCGTTGTTGCCAAATTCAATAAAGTAAGATTATTGGCATTGCTTAATTTCTTGTCCATCGACATGCGATCGACCGAAACAGTGGCAGATATGCCTTTCTCCGTATCAACCGGCAGGATACCTATACTTCCTCCCCACTCGGTACCTTGATGCTTCGTTCCGGTCTGATTTCCGGCAAAACGCACATAATCCATACCCAATCCCAACATATGGTATACTGAAGTAGAGCCTTTATCCGCAAGGAACGAAATCTCACTTTTCTGCTGATAAAGCCGGAAATCTGTAGAAACTCCCAAACGATACGCTCCCAAACGATATCCTGCTCCCAAAGCAAAAGAAAGATCGGAAGCTGTATTACGCGGACGCGGATCTTTATCCCGATAATTATGGGAAGCCCTATAACCACCAGTGATTCCCCATGTCCAAGAACCCGACTCACTGGCGTAACCTCCATTGAAATAGTAAGTTTCTCCTTTCAAAAAACCTCCAATAGAATCACCGGTCACGTAAGGAGAAATCAGTTTCCAGTCTATATTTTCGTTCCATAGCACATTCTCCTGTTTCTCACTCCTGTATCCTGCTGAACCGAATACACGATCACGTCCCGAAAGAATGACGAAAGAGTGAACATCCCCCCCGATATGGGTATCCTTATCACCTTCCTGTTTCAAAGATGCTTTTCCTTTATCATGATAAGCTCCATTTACGTCCAACCTTGTCCATGTATACGGAGTATAGTAATAATAAAGTGCCGGATTCCTCCATACCTCACCACGAAATCCGGTCGCAAATGAAGCGGTACGGATTACCTTATCGGACAGGGAGAGTGTGTCGACAGTCTGCCCGAAGGCTTCCTGCCGACTCTCCACAAATAAAGCAATCAGCAACGTAATGATAATTCGGATTCGCATCATGAATAATAAAGATTTATATATCAATAAGATGGATTCAATTATTTGTTAAATAGGCTCGGAGTGGCTGCAGGTGTAAAATCAACAGTAGAATTATTTGTATCCTGCAATACTTCACGCTCACTATCCTTATAGGCTACTTTACGCATTACGCATTTTCCGATGTTTTCTGCAATAGTATTGTTCACACCGACATAAGTATGTCCCATATCCAATCCGGTAGAAGTAACATTCCACTGCCATTCATTGGAAGCCCCTACGTTTACGGCATCAATTATCCATTCATTGGGGAACTTATATTTGCTTTGGGGTTTGCTGGCTGTCCCGTTTTGCATGATATACGTATAATTGTATGCATAGTCTGAAATATACTTTTCTTTTGTCATGCCTTGGGGCAATCTGCCGATAGCATAAGCACGATTTCCTTGTTTATTCAACACCCAGATAGTCTTGGAATAACAATAATAAATATCCAGATTGGGAACAGCCGGATTATCCACATCTTGTTTTGACTCTATGTACCACTCAAAATTGGCCTTACTTAAATCTATTGAATTCGGATTAGCCTCTTTATGATTGATCGCATTGTCACACAGAATAAAAGATTCTCCCGGTTGTACCGGATGATCCGTTCCACTGCCCGGCACCGCTACAACAGAACCTACTGCAATGGCTTCATTCATAATATCCGGATCTACCGACTGGTATTTTTGGGTAGTTTGGAATTGTGATTCCATAAAGATCAATCCATCGGCATACAAAACTTTATCCGAGTTGTTATAGATACGTACATACTGATCGCCATTATATTGCTTTCCAGCTTCATTATAGGTTCCGGGAATAAATATCTCGGCAATCACAAAACCGGGCTCGCCTGTATTGAGTACATGAACCGTCAGTTCCAACTTGCATGATCCTCCGGAAACAGTCACATTCTGCTGTACTCCCTGTACATCGACCTCCACGGAAGTTCCATTTTGTGAATAAGTACCTTTACCTATAAAAGTCACATTATACAATCCATCTGCCAATTCAATGCTTTGGAGCGGATAGGCAACGTCTGTCTTAACCGATGTATTTATATTTTCAAAAATATAGGTTCCACCGGTCAGCTGCAGGCCCTCGATAGTGGTATCTACAGTAGTGGTAATGCTTACAGTGGATATATTTACTTTGTCATCATCACTACATGCGGTAAATCCCAGCATGGTCGCAAAAAGGATTGCCATTGTCAATTGATTCTTTTTCATTTTCATTTCTATTTTGTTTTATTGTTCATTTACTAAAAAGTCAGGTTCATCTCCATACCGAAATAAGGCGACTCGGAGGTTCTCCGCTGCAACACACCCCGTAGGGTATAATCAGGATAAATACCTAAAAGCCGGTTTACATAAAAAGCCAGGTTCAGATATTTACCGATCCGCTTACTCGCCTTCAGATTGATATCCATATAAAAAGGTACGGTGGTACGCTCAAAATAGGTAGCCGAATATTTCTCTACCAGATGCTGTAACTGAATATTGTTTTTATCTTCTTCACGAAATAGATGTGTTTCACCGGATTGGTCGATATAGCTGACCGGAACGCCATCATTCCATAAGTTCCGTCTGTTGGTATACCAAGTACATTGTGCCGATGTGGAGAAAGTAAGTCCCAAACGCTGTATATAAGTATCAAACATAAAATTCGTATTGAATGCCTGACTTTCTGTCCCGTTCTCCCCCTGGTACAATCCCACATATTTCAACTGTTTGTTGTCCAGCAATATAGAAGAGGCCTTGTATTTGGGAGAATCCGAACTATAAACTGTCTTTATCCAAGCTCCATACACTGTGACACGAGTCTTAAGCGATTCAATTCGTCTGGAAGCGAACTGAAACTCCACTCCTTCTTTATGCACCTTCATTCCATTTCCTTGCGTGGAATACACATCCAGGTTGTATTCATTGGCATAAGTCAACTGAGAAAGTTCGGGAGGGGCTGTCAAAGCCGAACCATCGATACTTGCCGGATCATATAACTTATATGCCAATGATTTATAGTATGTGAGGTCATCAAAAGCATTATTCATCCGTTCGCGGAAATAAGTCGCCGACAAACGGTTTCCCTTGTAACCAATATCCGCCCGCACTTCCCATTTCATGTTACGTGCCGGTTCCAACTGATAATTAGTATTATCCCATTTATACGTCATCATATTGATGCGGCGATAATCCGGATGGTTATGATAATAATTCAATTGAATCAAATCCACATACTTGAAGTCCGGATACAGCTGTGCGGTAGTCGGCATACGGCTGATCCAGCCCAGACCTCCCGAAAAGGCAATATTCCATCCGTTGGATGTAGGCAAACTCCATTGCAGATCCAGACGAAGGTCTGGATAGATCTTACCCTGCATCTCATATTTGCGGTCCAGCCCCAATAAAGACTGCAAACGGATACCGGCTGTAAAAGCCAATTTATGCCTTTTTACGGGAAGATTCAACACCTCTTCGGCATAGAAAGCAAAAGGTTGCAGTCCCGGTATATCTTTAAAACGGCGCGGACGCGTACTTAAACCTTCACTGATAGGTCGTGTCACATCAAATACCTGGCCTTTCCCCAAATTCTTCTGGTAGTTCCATTCCACTCCCAAATTCATCCTATTTTGCAGTCCACCCAGTGGAAAAGCCAAATGTGTACGTGCGGAAACCGTGACATATAAAGGTTTACCGTCAATCTCCATCTGTGCCACATAATTATAAGGCAGATAGATACCGTCAGATTCTCCGGTCTCTGTCTGAGTGGCAATGGCAGCCGGACGATTCAGAGAGACGGATTTTGTTTCACGCATCTTCTCCCACTGCCAACTAACAGAGGTTGCCGCATGAATCTCACGAATCCACGAATGATTCGAAAATTTCAGATTCCATTTTCCCGCCATTTTGAAGCTGCTAAAGTCTGATTTATAGGAGTCTTCCTTTACTGTCGCATCTTTATCCCTCTTTGCATCATCAAACGAACCGGTATAATCGGTACTGAGATTCCAGTGAATATTGCGTTCATTCCATAACCACTTTCCATCCAGACGGGCGGAAGCTGTGAGGCGGGTATAGTTTTTCACACTATTGCGGGGATCTATCTTTGAATCCAGATAACTCAAATCGGTATTCAAGACATAACGTCCGTTCCCATCCAACCGGAATCCTTTGCCTACAGAAAACAGCTTACTGGTCTTATCGGCTTTGAAACGTGCGGATAACGGACTTTCACTGGTTTTACGCTGAATAATCACCGCACCGTTTGCCACGTTACCGTAAGCTACCGAAGGAATACCACGAATGATCTCCACCTTTTCAATATTATCAGTCGGGATAGTACGCATGTCCACCCCTTTTGATATCGTACTCGTTGCATTTACGGCAGAAGTGCTACTCGGCATATATTGCAGATTCGCATCCGTATTCTGAAAGATACCATCAATATAGAATCCGACTCCCAATGAAGAGATATTTTCCGTCTTACCCGTTTCACGTATACGGATCAGATTAGCCTGTCCCATCTGAGGATCAGCCGATTTCCCTCCGGGCACCAATTCCATCAAATCACTGAAACTGCTGGGTTGAAGATGTTTCATGGCGGTACGGTCAACTATGGAAGCACTGGTCGCACGCTTTGATTCGGAAGCAGTCACTACCACTTCGTTCAGCGCCATGTTCGAGGGCTTTAAATAAAATATATCAGAGGTATTTCCCACAACCTTAATTTCTTTCTCGGTAGAATCATATCCTAAATAAGATATGATAATCCGATAGGTCCCAGGATGGATATGAAGAAGTTCAAAATGTCCGTTTGCATCTGTTATTCCTCCATAAGCAAATTGCTTTTCCACAAACAACTGAATGGTGGCATAATCCAATGCCTTATGAGTCTGTTCATCCAATACAATACCTCGGAATGCAAATGTCTGTCCCCACGCAAGAGATACATTGCAGCAAATTAGAAAAGAAAAAAATGTATATGCAATTTTACGAATCATCTTACTTTCTATTAGCTCGCAAAAGTATAAGATATCCGCAGCAGAAGCAATACCAAAAATTAGGTATAATAGTGTATCTATTCACAAATAGGATACCTACATTTAGGTGTTTACTTAACAATCATCAACGTAGATACAGATACTCTGCCAGACAACGTAGCAATCACCTCTTCCGGCAGTCGATCGGCAAAGTGTAAGACGGTTATCACCTTTTTTACATAACAGAAATCATATCCGGCCGGCTCCATCACTTCGTATAGAAAACAAGATTACTATAGGGGATAATAGACGAAGCGCCCCCTAACAATGGATGTTTATTGTTAGGAGACGCTTTATCCGTCTTGCCTGTCGGCAGAATGTAATACTTTTTAGAGTCTGTTCAGATGATTCTTACCTGTCGACCGTATACTCGGATTTCCTTTATAAGAAATTTCTCCACTACCTTGGATATTGGTTTCAAGTGTCTTCGTGGCTGTACAGGAGATTTCCCCTGATCCATTGACATGAGCCGTTACATTTTCAGCATCCAGTTTTCGCGCACTGAGTTCTCCCGACCTGTTCAAAACCAACGTGGCATTACAAGCAGAACCCGACAAAGTCATGTCTCCTGAGCCATCCAACTGTCCGGATACGCTATTGGCACGAATATCCAATACATCCATATCACCCGAGCCACTCAACTTTGCCGTTACAGTCGATGTGATATTAGTACTTCCGACTTTCAAGTCACCCGATCCCTGAAGCATCGCACTGATTTCGCTTCCGGTAACACCTGCTACTTTCAAATCACCAGAGCCTTGCAAATTCAGATTCACACTTTTAGCACGAAGCTGCCCCTTCACGTCAATGTCACCCGAACCTTGCAACAGGGCAGAAAAATCACCGTTGCAAGTTATATTTTCCGCAACAATATCACCTGAACCTGTCAATGATACATCCAGCCCTTCCACTTTCAGACTTCCTAAATGGATATCGCCAGAACCTTGCAAAGAAGCGCTCTTCAGCATCGGACTGGAAACCAAGATTTTCAGTCGTCCCTCTTTACCATAAGAAATATTGGTGCGTGACTTCATATTCACTATCAACGTACTTCCTTCTACACGGCACTCCACCAAATCGACCAAATTATCCGATCCTGCAATTTGTACTTTGGATGCTCCCGGGGACTGCGTATATTCAATCGTGGGACTTCCTTTCAAATAAATCTGATCAAACCGGGTCACTTTGATATTCTTTGTTATATACTTACCACTTGCTGTGATCACTCTCTGTGCATTTACCATAGTTGCCGACATCAGTAACGACAAAAAAAGAAATACACAAATCCCTTTATTACAAATTGCTTTCATATCGATTATGTTTTTTGATTATAGCTATTAGACGTTACAACAACACAAAACGTTGCATGGCCGATCCTCTTTTTTTTGAAAATAGGTAACGCAGTATCTTTTTTAGTAGAGTTCCAACCCAAATTCTTCCTTCAACTGCAACAATGCATTATTCTTTTGAGCCATCATCTGAAACTTTTCCACACGACTGACAGCACGTACATTTTCGGTTGCTTCACTGACGCGGACAGTCATTGTCACCTTACGATTCTTCAGCGAACCACGCAAGTAAGCTTGTATACCGGGAATCAGAGCCGTGAAATCTTTCGCAATGATTTCATTATCTACCACCACCTCAAAAGTCGTGTCGTTGAGCAATGACAAACGCATATTCTGCATACGCATGGCTATCGCCTTTTGTTCGATCGGCATACGTCCGGCATACTCCTGCCAATAATAATTCAGATCCCGTTCGTTAAAAATAAAATCTTCTTCGATCTGCTGCGTCGACATCTGAGCAGTATGGACAACACCCGCTCCCCGCTGTTCTTCCTCCTTTTGCGGATGCTTGATGGAAAGTCCAAGGCTGGACTTTTTCATGACAGGAATCTTCTTTTCCTCTTTAAATTGAGCCATCCGTACCGCATCGGGCATAGCACCCGATGGAGAAACTGCTCCACCCGGACGTACATTGACAGCCGGGGAACTGCCAGCCTGTTGAGACACAGCCTGCGGAGCAACAGGTGTAGCAGCATTCATACTCTGAGATGGTGAAGCAATAGGTGCTACCTGAGGCTGCTGAGCAGCGGCGGGTTGCGTGAAAACGGGTTTTATAGCTTGTTTAGGGCCACGCCCACCACTACCATCATCCCCCTCGACGGTAAGCTGCGCAACTTGTATCAAAGTCAGTTCCACCAGCAAACGCTTGTTTTTGCTGGCACGATAATTCATGTCACAATCATTGCAAAGCTTCATGGCCCGGTACAAGAAAGGTAACGCACACTTCTGCGCTTGTTCCTGATAGCGTTGACGAATACCGGCACCTACCTCAAGCAACTGGAGCGTGGCAGCATCTTTACTAACCAGCAAGTCGCGGAAATGAGATGAAAGTCCGGTAATAAAGTGACTTCCGTCGAATCCCTTGTTGAGCACATCGTTAAAAAGCAACAAGGCATCGCTCACTTTATTCTCAAGAAAACAGTCTGTCAAACGGAAGTAATACTCGTAATCCAATACATTGAGATTCTCAATCACACTCTTGTAGGTGATATTTCCTCCGGTGAAACTAACCACCTGATCAAAGATAGAAAGAGCGTCACGCATACCCCCATCCGCTTTGAGCGCAATCACGTTCAAGGCTTCAGGCTCCGCCGTGATTCCTTCTTTAGACGCTACGTAAGTCAAATGGTTCACAGTATCGTCTACGCTGATACGGTTAAAGTCGTAAATCTGACAACGCGACAAGATGGTAGGAAGAATCTTATGTTTCTCCGTTGTTGCAAGAATAAATATGGCGTGGCGGGGAGGCTCTTCAAGTGTTTTCAGAAAAGCATTGAATGCCGAAGCTGACAACATGTGTACCTCGTCAATGATATATACTTTATATTTGCCAATCTGGGGCGGAATGCGTACTTGCTCCACCAACTGACGGATATCGTCTACCGAGTTATTGGACGCCGCATCCAGCTCGTGAATATTGTACGACCGTTGCTCGTTGAAAGCGACACACGACTCACATTCATTACAGGCTTCGCCATCTGCCGTAAGGTTCATACAGTTAATGGTCTTGGCAAAGATACGTGCACAAGTCGTTTTACCCACTCCGCGCGGTCCGCAGAACAGGTAAGCATGCGCCAGTTTCTGAGTGGCGATAGCATTTTTCAGTGTAGTGGTCAGTGCCCGTTGTCCCACAACCGACTCAAAAGTGGAAGGGCGGTATTTACGGGCGGATACGATATAGTTTTCCATATTCCGGATAATCTCTATTTTTTGAGTTTGTGCAAATGTACGCAAAAAAGTGCAAGGATAAAAAAGGAAGCGAAATAAGTTTTAGAGCGGAAATGATACGTTTTAAGTTATTAGTTTTATCTTTGCAACTGGAATTAATGAGAAAATCATGGGCAAATTAATCACTATCTGGGAGTTCATAGGCAGACATAAATACTGGATTACCGTCGTGGCATTCGGTGTCATCATCGGATTTCTGGACGAAAACAGTATGATCCGCCGCATCGGCTACGCACGCGAAATCAGCCGCTTGCAGGGAGAGATTGATAAATATCGCGCAGAATACGAAGAGAATACGGAGCGCCTCAACGAACTGAGTACCAATCCCGAAGCTATCGAACAGATAGCGCGCGAAAAATACCTGATGAAAAAGCCCAACGAAGACATTTACGTATTTGACGAGGAAGAATGAAACAACTGATACCCGCACTTTTCGCCGTAGGCGCAGTAATGGCCCTCATAGGGGCCGCTGTCTTTATCACCGGATGGGTCTATGCACCTTATATATATACCATCGGGGCAGGTTTTGTCGCATTGGCTCAGGTGAATACTCCGCTTCGGGCTAAAAGCAAGACGCTCCGCCGACTGCGTATCCAGCAGATCTTCGGTGCATTAGCACTGATATTGACAGGAGCTTTTATGTTCACCACACGTGGCAATGAATGGATTGCCTGCCTTACTATCGCAGCCATACTGGAATTATACACGGCATTCCGTATTCCGCAGGAAGAAGAAAAAGAACTTTCCAAATAGAATTTGTTTTCCGATAGGTAAGACAGAGCTCTGGTCAACAAGACAACAGTCGGCAGGATGCCGCATTATCATTTTAAATGAATGACCACCGTAGTATCTCGTTTAAATTCGAAACAACACTTTTCATACGAAGGAGCTCCCATGATACCCTCGGCATCATTGCTGAATCCAAATTTCTCTAAAGGGCGCCCGAATGAACCGGTGTCTAACTTTCCATTTCCGTTTTCATCCTGAAAGAGGGAGATGGCATAGGTCCCGGCAGGAATTCCTTTACAAGGTATTGTCATTGTACGGTCTTTCACAGCCACCCGAAAACCGAAAAGAGGTTTCTTCATAAAGTTCTCTTTGGACGAATAGATAGCCACATAAAGAGTTCCCTCCACATGTTCCACGTCTTTAACTGTTAATGTCAGACTTTGACCGGATACGGCCACACTTGCTAATACTGCGATAATTGAAATAATCATTGTTTTCATAATGGTATAATATTTAAAAATTAGAAACATCATAAGCTACCTTCTTACCCAATGTGATATACACTCCCAGATAGAAAAAGTGGTCGCTTGAAGTACGGACAGCCTCTCCGTCGATACGCCCGTATTCATTCTTACGTCCCAGCAGATTGGTGGCAGAAGCATGTACAATCACTTTTTTGCCCGCCAGAACCGTAATACCCAAATCAAGAGAATGATAGGGTTTTACTTCATCATTCATCAGTCCGGACAGTTCCGGATTGTGGTAGGGACGCCCGCTTGCCACCCCATTGGTCACGCTAAAGATGGTTCGCAATCGGGGAACACTGTATTTCAACACCAGCGATGCGTGATGACGGGTAGCATACTGTGGCACCGTAAGTTCTGTATATTCCCGATATTTACGTTTCGAGAGGTTATGAGAGTAAGACAAACGGTACTCAAAATTCTTCCATAGGGCATTGTCACAAAAATACAGATCAATACCTTTACTGTATCCATATCCATCAGGAGTGATACCGTCCGGAACCGATAATTCCAGTTTCTTATAATTTTTATAATAGAACTCTGCTTTGTAAAACCGGCCTCCCTGTTCATATTGGAGACTAAAAAGAGCTTGTCTGCAAACATTAGAAGGCAAAGAGGTATTCCTTATCAGATAGTCGTTTTCCGGAAGTTGGGTATATTGCCCTGCTACGACCGACACCAGCAGATGATTCCACGTATAACTGACAACAGCCCGGGGAGACCAGTTCATTGTCCGGTTTAACGAAGTATATTCGGGGCGGAGAGATATTTCAGTTTTAAGATTCTCCGACAGATAAAAAGCAGACGAAAGAAATCCGGCATAGATAGTGGGATACATTTGATGCGTATCACGCAATGTTTCCAACTGATAGTCGTTCCGATAAGAACGCACAAAAGTCTCCACACCCATATCCAGACGCAACCGCGAAGTAAACAGCTTGGAGAACTTTGCTTTCAGATGGAACTCTTGTTGGCGTTCGTTCCATACATCCCGGTCCTTCACTGCTCCTTTCACTTTCCGATCATAAAAAGAGTAGGCAGTTCCGATAAACCAATTCCAATCGGAAGCTGTACGTTTGCGGAATGTTGTATTGAGGTATATATTGTTTTCACCCAGGCCAAAAAAATGACGATCGATATCTGTGTAATTCGAAAAATCCGTACGGTCATATCCCGCATAAAATTTAAAAAGGATCTTTTCATTCGGTGTGTAGCGAAATTGGGTCGCACCGGATAGCATGCGATACGGCCGTTTAAAATCTGTACGCGAAGGATAAACCCGATCATAAGGAGCCAGATTCTGATAATCGAGATTCAATGACAATGAGGACCGATTGAAAGCCCGTGTACCGCCTCCACCCATTCCGACAGTCGAAACATTCATCCCGAACTTATTAACCGTACTATAGTCTTTGGTCTCCAAAGGAAGAACAGCAGACAAAGCCTCTCCATACTCCTGCGACTGTCCTCCGGAAGCCAGATTGACACCACTGAACATAAATGCAGAATAACGCCCGCGTGCAGGAGTATCAGTCCCGGTAGTAGTATAGGGATTCAACACATGCATGCCGTCTATATAGGTTTGTGTTTCATTGCTGCTCCCTCCACGTACCAGTAAACGACCGCTTTCACCTTGGAGTTGAGCCCCCGGAAGTGTTTGCAAAGCCCGGTACAAATCTCCGTTGGAACCTCCTACTGTTACCAGATCGACAGGTTGCAGATCACTCCAACGACTGTTAGCCCTCGGCGTCTTATGTGCTTTGATTACTACCTCGTCCAACGATATACTATCATTGAAAGTGGCCAGGAGAATGGTATCCGTAGCTACACTTTGTGCAGCGGTCGGGAGCGAGAGTAACATCAGGCTCAATGCGGCTGGTACATAAAATCCTTTCATGGTGATCTGTTTGCTAACGTTTTCATCGGCAAACATAAAGGATTGACACAAAGCAAAAAAATATCCGGGACGGACAGCCCGGATATGTGATAAGCAGCACCTCACGTGTGACGAACTGCATCCTTTTGTGATCAATAGTTAGTCGCCAGAGATACCTTCTATCAGTTCTTTAACCTGTTTCGAATAGCCTCGGGATACAGGTATCTCTTCCGGGCAACCCTCCAGAAGCAAACGATATCCCTGGGAGTTTCCATTCACTTTCACCACCTTACGGACGTTGACCAGGAAGGCCCGGTGACACTTCAGCACCAACGGACAAACGGCTGTTACTTCTTCTGCCTGCTTCATGGTTGCACGCAACAGACACTGAACGTTTTTACCTGCTTTCTGATAATTTACCCGGATGTAGTTTCCATTGGATTCTACATACAACAAGTCTTTAGAGTCCAATTCCAAGGATTCCCGGATGCCTCCTTGAAACAAAAGAAAAGGGCTGTCTTGTGTTGTTTCCACAGATTCGGCCGGCAATACCGAACGTTGCAGATGGAGATTCATCTCGGTAGCCTCTTTCAGATGAATGGCCAACAGTCTATTTTGATTCAACAAAATGAAAAGTACAGTAGGAAAAAGTCCGATGACCAAAGTGAATAATGCAAAGGCACAAAAGACATCCCAACGTAATCCCCAACCAAAAACGAGAGTAGAATAAATCCAGTTCCCGATAGCTATAAAAAAAAGTATCTGTAACAGATTGACAATCTGTTTCCACACAGTCCATGTTTCTTCTTTATAGAACTTCGGAAACAGTTTGCCAAAGACATACATCGGAATACTCAGAGATACTGCCGTCACGCCCATAAAACCCACAAGTATCCAGAACTTATGCTGCCTAATGCCGGATATCCCAAATGGCTGTAAAACCAGTAATATCAGAAATACAACCAGGGAAGAAATCAACACAACCTTCCATCTTTGATATGCAACCGGATAAGGGCTTTGCAGGTATCTTCGTATTTTTTCATCCCAATGACTTCCCATATATTGTATTTTATTCGCTTTCCCTGTAAAGTAATATAAAATATCGGACAGATACTATAAACAGGGAGATTATCTTAACTAAAAAAAGAGGCAACCCGGTAATTGGAATTGCCTCTTCTATTCTATAGTATAGTAAACCGATTTTATTTCTTAGCCACAGGAGTATATCTTGCGTTAAGTCCGTCTACGATCTCTTTAGTAATGTTCAGTGTGCTATCGGCATACAGTAGATTATCAAAGCTGGTATTGCTAATAATTAGGTTATAACCTTTTGTTTTATTATATTCTTTCAGAAAAGCGTTAATAGAGTCACGCAGAATCTGACTGTTTTTAGCATTCTCCGATGCCATCTCTGTAGCCAGTTTGTTCTGCAGAGCCTGCAAATCCTGTTCCAATTTACCTAAGCGTGCATATTCTTGCTGTGCTCTTTCCGGAGAAATAAAAGCATTACTTTCATATTTCTTCTGGAATTCCTGTTGAGATTTACGCAGTTCATTTGCTTTCTGATTCAGCACCATGCGGCTGTTCTCCTCTTTGCTGATCATGTCAGCATTCAGGTCTTTGCAGAAATTATATTGAGACAACAAAGTATCTACTTCTACATAAGCGATTTTCAAACCAGAAGTGGCATTTGCATTTCCGGAAGCGGCAGGAGCAGCAGCATTATCAGCTTTACCAGCGCATTGTGAAAAAAGAAAGAGGAATGCAAGAGCAGCAAATCCGTTAATGAGGTAATTCATTCTCTTCATACTTGTAAAATATAGTTTTTTAATTAATTAGTTCATACTATCGTTTAAGGCTTTTTCAATTTCATCAATAGAGAAACGTCGTTTCTTCTGTGCTTCCCGGTCTTGGGACTGTGCACAACTTATGCCTCTCTCCCTTAACGCTTTATTGCCGCTGACGTGCCCGTTGGGAAATTTTCCACCCTTTGTAAAAAAGACTTTTATGCCTAATAAACCAAGGCAAATAGCAACTATTAACAGAGTTATCAGTATTGTATAGAGCATTTCTATTAATTTTGTGGGTGCAAATATAGACTTTTGTACTGACTAAGCCTCCTTTTTTACCATAAAAAAAGAGAAACGAGTTCAAAATTCGCAAGTAAATTAACCATATTTAGCAATAAGGGGTTAAAATTGAATTTTTAATTCCATAAAAAGAAAAGAGAATGGAAAAATCAGAACTGAAACCGGCCGGTGTATTTCACTTCTTCAATGAAATCTGCCAGGTGCCCCGTCCTTCAAAGAAGGAAGAGAAGATGATCGCCTATTTAAAGGCGTTCGGAGAAAAACATAATTTAGAAACCAAAGTAGACGAAGCCGGCAACGTGCTTATCAAAAAACCGGCAACACCGGGTAAAGAAAATCTGAAGACAGTGATTCTGCAATCGCACGTAGACATGGTGTGCGAAAAGAATAATGATACGGACCATGACTTCCTGACCGATCCCATCGAAACGGAGATTGACGGAGAGTGGATGAAAGCCAAAGGAACAACCTTGGGAGCCGACAACGGCATCGGAGTAGCGACCGAACTGGCCATTCTGGCTGATGACAGTATTGAACACGGTCCTATCGAATGTCTGTTCACTGTAGATGAAGAGACAGGACTGACCGGTGCTTTCGCCTTGAAAGAAGGCTTTATGAGCGGAGAAATTCTGCTTAATCTCGACTCGGAAGACGAAGGTGAACTTTACATCGGTTGTGCGGGCGGTATTGATACAGTGGCCGAATTTCAATATGAAAATGAAATGACACCCATCAGCCACCTCTGCTTCCGCATAACCGTTAAAGGTCTGAAAGGCGGACACTCCGGAGGGGATATACATCTGGGACGCGGTAATGCCAACAAGATACTAAACCGGTTTCTCTATCAGATGATGACTACTTACCAGGAGGACTTCCACCTCTATGAATTCAACGGAGGTAATCTGCGTAACGCCATTCCGCGTGAAGCTTCGGCTGTATTCTCCGTGCCCGAACATTACAAACATGACATACGTACAGCCTTGAACGTATTCACCGCCGAAATCGAAAACGAACTTCATCGGGTGGAACCGGATCTGAACATTCTTCTTGAAACAGAGCCGCACCGCGACTGGTCCATCGACTCGAGTACTTCCTATCGGCTGATTACTTCGCTATACGGTTGCCCGCACGGAGTATATGCCATGAGTCAAGATATTCCGGGACTGGTAGAAACTTCAACGAACCTGGCATCTGTAAAAATGAAGCCGGAAAACACCATCCGTATCGAAACCAGCCAGCGCAGTTCTATCCTTTCTTCTCGCGACGATATAGCAACAACGGTCCGTGCCGTATTCAGACTCGCCGGTGCTCAGGTCAACTGGGGTGAAGGTTATCCGGGATGGAAACCCAATCCGGATTCGGAAATCCTAAAAGTGGCGGAAGAGTCATATAAACGCCTGTTCGGTGTTGATGCCAAAGTAAAGGCAATCCATGCAGGACTGGAATGTGGCTTGTTCCTCGACAAATATCCTGCCCTGGATATGATTTCATTCGGCCCCACCTTGACAGGAGTTCACTCTCCGGACGAACGGATGCATATTCCTTCGGTAGATAAATTCTGGAAACATCTGCTGGATGTGTTGGCACATATTCCGGCTAAGAACTAAAGCTATTTCACCACAGAGGACACAGAGTTACACAGAGGAGACGGGTAATTGTTGATTATTAACAAAAAGTCTCTGTGTCACTCCGTATTACTCTGTATTACCCTGTATTACTTCGTGTTACTCTGTGGTGAACTTCAACCGAACAGCATTTAAAAGGAATCCAATCTATGCTCCGTCTCTTCTTTATATTACTTATTTCCCTCTCTTCCCTTTTTCTTTCTGCACAGAATCGACCTCCTTTCCGTGTCGTCTTTTGGAATACCGAAAATTTTTTCGATACCCGACATGATTCACTGAAAAACGATATGGAATTTCTGCCCCATTCAATGCGTCACTGGAACCACCGACGATATAAAAAAAAATTAGATAATGTAGCCCGAACACTCACAGCCATCGGAGAATGGAATTTTCCCGCATTGATAGGTCTCTGTGAAGTGGAAAACGATACAGTTATGCGTGACCTGACCCTTTATTCCACACTGAAAGAAGCCGGTTATCGGTACGTGATGACCCACTGCTCCGATCTGCGCGGCATCAATGTGGCATTACTGTATCAACGTGACCGGTTCAAACTTCTATCCTACTCTGCCCTCTCCGTCGGGAATTTCAAAGGTCATCGCCCGACAAGGGATATTCTGCACGTCAGCGGATTACTGCTCACAGGCGATACGCTGGACATAATGGTGGCACATCTCCCTTCCCGCTCAGGCGGAGTACGGCAGTCGGAACCTTACCGGCTTTACGCTGCACAAAAGTTAAAGGATGCAGCAGATAGTCTTATCAATGTACGTCCCTCCGCCAAACTGATCATTATGGGGGACTTTAACGATTATCCTACAGATAAATCAGTAGTACAAGTGCTACAGGCACTGTCTCCCGAAGTGAGTACCCATCATGACCGACTTTACCACCTGCTGGCACGAAAGGCAAAAGACCGTAACTTCGGTTCCTATAAGTATCAGGGTGAATGGGGACTGCTGGACCATCTCATCGTATCAGGAACGCTACTTGATGTTTCGGGCACACTCTTTACCGAAGAAAAAAAGGCAAACGTAGCACGCTTGCCTTTCCTTCTGACAAAAGATGAAAAGTACGGAGGTATGCAACCCTTCCGAACCTATGTCGGAATGAAATACCAGGAAGGATACAGCGATCACTTACCGGTGTATGTCGATTTTGAAACCAATCAATCCGAATACTGATATACCTTTAGTTCAAACTTCGGTATCATCGCAAAAAAGTGATCAAAGATATCGGACTGGATACGTTCGTATTCTTTCCAGATTTTATTGCGGGAAAAGAAGTAAATTTGAATAGGTACTCCATATTCCGTAGCTTCTTTTTGACTGATAATCAAGTCAAGATCCTGATTGACCACGGGCAGGCTGCAAAGATAACGTTCTACATACACCCTGAACACCTGCGAGTTAGTGGGAATCACTCCTTCCTCCGGCTGATAATCGGCCAGCAAGGGTATCTCCTTCCGAAAAGTATCAAGCATTTCGGGAGTACAGAATTTCAATGTAGTTAAGTCAAGAAAGATACTCTTCATCACCCTACGCCCTCCGGATTCCGTCATTCCCCGCCAGTTCTGAAACGAACCGTTGACCAGTGAATAGGGAGGGACAGTAGAAATGGTATTATCGAAATTCTGTATCTTCACCGTGTTTAGGGTTATTTCTTCTACAATCCCATTGGCATTAGTCGAAGGGATAGTCACCCAGTCACCGGGACGTATCATATCATTAGCCGATAACTGTATACCTGCCACGAAGCCCAGAATACTGTCTTTAAAAACCAACATCAGGATGGCGGCGGATGCACCTAATCCCGCAAACAATGTAGCAGGAGACTTATCGACAATGATAGCCACAATCACAATGCCTCCGATAAAGAAAACAAGTACCTGCAATACCTGGATAAAGCCCTTCATCGGCCGATCTTTCAACTTCTCCTTAGCACTGAGTATATCCAACAACATCAACAGACTACTGTTGAGAGCCAGCAACAAAGCAAAAATCATGTAAATAACACAGATCTTCTGCGAAACCAGCAGCAGCGTTTTTCCATGTACGAACGCCATAGGAAGAAGCATATACATCAGGATACCGGGAAGGATATGGATCAGGTGATGAATAACTTTATGTTTGACCATCAATGTATCCCATTTATAAGAGGTCTTCCGTGCCAGACGCTTCATCCCGCCTACAAAAATGGCCTGACAAAGATAATCCAGTCCGACCGCTATAAAAATCATCAGGATGGCAATAATCGTTTCATCAAAAGTATTTGCAATTTTAGGGTCTACCCCCCAACCGATAAGGATTTTGTTCATCCAGCTTCCTAAATCTATCATAACTATCGTCTTTATTTTAAAATGTTCATTCTATCCAAATAACACCTAAACAGGCTTTAGGTTTAGTCCAAATAAAAAAGGCTGCACTGAAAACGATACGTTCCAATACAGCCTTTTTTTATCTGTCAGCAAGAATTATCATTCATTTACCTTCTTATAATCTTCCAGGAATTTCTTCAATCCGGCATCTGTCAACGGATGGTTCAGTAGTCCTTTAATGGCACTCAACGGACAAGTTGCTACATCGGCACCGGCCTCCACACATTCCATGATGTGCTTGGAACTACGGATAGAGGCAGCCAGTACCTGAGTAGGATAATTGTAGAAGCGGTACATCCGAACGATATCGGCAACCAATCCGACTCCATCCTCACAGATGTCATCCAAACGTCCCACGAAAGGAGAAACATACGTAGCTCCCGCTTTAGCAGCCAGTAAAGCCTGACCAGTGGAAAAAACCAATGTGCAATTGGTACGGATGCCTTGCCCCGAAAAGTGCTTGATGGCTTTTATGCCATCGGCAATGCACGGTACCTTCACCACAATATGCGGATTGAGGGCTGCCAGTTCCTTACCTTCCCTGACCATTCCTTCGTAATCAGTTGCAATCACCTCGGCACTGACATCACCTTGTACGATATTGCATATCTCCACGTAATGTCTTCGCTGATTTTCGACACCTTTAATGCCTTCTTTCGCCATCAGAGAAGGATTGGTGGTCACTCCGTCCAGAACTCCCAAATCATGTGCTTCCCGGATTTGATCCAGGTTAGCTGTATCAATAAAGAATTTCATACCTACTAGTGTTTAATATCTTACATTCAAACAGATAACCCGGAACAGTTGTTCAACAGAACGACTTACTTCTGCAAGCGGATCCCTATTTCTTTCAAATCTACCCGGGCCGGCGTAGCATCCGGAGTGGTAGCATCAAGTTTAATGTAGCGTGCACTGACTTTGTTACCGAACGAGACAGTCTGCGGTACAGGATTGTGCATGATGTTACTGAATTCTCCGGTAGTCGGCACCTCTTTCCAGTCTCTGCCATTAGTGCTGATATAGAATTTATAACGGAAGGCCATCGTCGGCTTCGCTTCCGCATTAGCCGGGGCATATACAAATCCGGTCATATCCACAGCTTTACCGAGATCAATCACCAACGGAGCGGCAGTTACCTGTTTCCATGCAGTACGGGGCAGATCATTCCAGTTTTCTTTTGCAGCCGACTCTTCGAGCGGACGGGCATAGTAAGCAGCCACTTCGCTGATATTAGCCGCCAGACGACAAGCATCGACCTTCACCCTCAATTGCCGGGCTTCGACAGCCGGAATACGTATCAGGCGTTTATAACCGACGGTCGTTCCTTTCGCTATCTCTTTCCATCCATCGGCAGTCAACGCTTCGACTGTGAAAGCCTCCATGCGTTGTCCTTTCGAAATGTCTTCGCGCAGCATCACCACATTGATTTCCGATTTCGGCTTCAACTGGTAGACACGCGTATCACCCGGCCGGACAGTCCACGCTTTCAAGCCGCCTTTGACACGGTTATCGGCAAAAATCTCTTTACGATAATCGGCAAACTCTTTCAGACGATTGACATCGGCATCACTGATGCGTCCGCGCTGGTCAGGAGGAATATTGAGCAACAACACTGAGTTGTAGCCCACAGATTTGAAATAAATATCGGTCAGGTGCTTGAGGCTCTTCACCTGATTGTCTTCCTGCTGATGATAGAACCATCCCGGACGGATCGATACATCCACTTCGGAAGGATACCAGAAGAGTTCCTTGGCATTGACCAACATGTCGCGTCCGCCCAAGTCCTTGGAAGTCGCCTTCACACCCAACGCCTTGTTCTGCTCTTCACAGCGGGCATACGTACCGGGAGTCAGCACGGTGGCACTCCATTCCGTTTCACGTCCTAATCCACGTTCGTTGCCTACCCAACGTACATCATCGCCCATAATGGCAGTCACGGCACGGGGTTGGAGACGACGGATGGTAGAAAGGATGGCAGTCCAGTCATACTCCTGCTTCTTTCCATTAGGACCTTCACCATTGGCACCGTCGAACCAGACTTCGTGCACCTCACCATAGTTGGTCAGCAGTTCGGTCAGTTGTTCGATAAAGAATTCATTGTATTTTGGAGAGTCTCCATAGCAAGAGGCGTTCCGATCCCAAGGAGAAAGATAAACACCAAACTTGATGCCGTATTTATCACAAGCATCGCGCAGCTCGCGTACCACATCCCCTTTCCCGTCTTTCCAGGGAGAGGCCGCCACGGAGTGCCCGGTTGTCTTGGTCGGCCACAGGCAGAATCCATCATGATGCTTGGCTGTCAGGATGGCCATCTTGAAACCAGCTTCCTTGAGCGAACGTACCCACTGCTCCGCATCGAAATCGGTGGGATTGAAGAGTGCGGGATTTTCTTTGCCGTCTCCCCATTCACGTCCTGTGAAAGTATTGATACCAAAATGCAGGAAAGCAGTCAACTCCATCTGCTGCCATTCCAATTGCTGCGGAGTAGGTACAAGACGTGCCGCCATGTCTACCTTTTGTTCCAGAGTGGCTCCTTGTGGAAACTCTACGTGCTTCACATAATAGTCGTTCTTCTCCTGGGCTTGTCCGGCTGTGCAGATAGCGGCAAGAAGGGCCGTCGATAAGATTAATTTCTTCATAAATGTATTGCTATGTTTTTGGGGTGAAATGGATTGGTTAGTATTCTATTTACTTCACTGTACGCAGCGTGAACTCAAAGCTTTGTTCCGTCACAGGAACCCGATATTGCGGCTGTACGCCCGGCCCGCAGGTTGCCGTTCCCACACCGGCCTGTTCGGCATCCAGATGTACGGTGACATGACCGTTACGTTCGAGGTCGTTGATGTGGCGGGCTTTTTCCAATACATCATCGGCAAAGGGGATGACACTGAACTGGAAAGGACGGTTGGAATCGACAAAGATGCCCTGTCCGGCTTCGTCCGTCAGCTTCATCCAGCGGACATCCGTACGGTTCCCGGTAGACTGCGGAGTGACGTAGTAATGAAACATACGTTCGGCCGTAGTCTGATACAGACCGATCTTGCCCGACTGCATACGGTCGGAATAAGTCTCATTGTCGCCCCGACCCAGATAAGCTACATTGCCATACGTATCATTCATCTCAAAAGTAAGCCCCAGGCGTGCCATCGATTTCACCACGGCAGTATCGGGCCGGAAAGTCACTTTCACCTTCAAGGCTCCGACAGAGTTTAGTGAATAGGCGAAATCGGCATCACCCACTTTCATTCCTTTCGCATTCAGAATCTCCACTTTCGCAGTAGCGGCTTTCTTGCCGTCTTTCAGCGACACCACTTTTTGGGTCAACTGATTGAGTCCGGCTTTACGCCAAAGGTATGCACCGTTACGATCGCGGTTGTCATTATCCGTAGCAGGACGGAACAGACTCAACGTAACAGGAGTTGCCAGCAATTCTTGTCCATCCAGTGTCAATGAGTTGAGAGCACCGGTCTCTTTATCCACCGTGAAAGCTGTCTGCCCGGCCTTAGCAGGCAGATAGGCTGTACTACCTTTGGTTCCGGGCAACACAAATTGGTCGTAAGCCACCTCCCAATCGGTGCCGACCATCGGTGAAGCTTCTTTGCGGGTCCAGCTCAGATTAAGATAACCCTCACGGACATTGGCAGGCAAGGCAACTTTTCCCAAAGTCACATCGGCTGTAGCGTGTGGCGCACAGTTCACCTCTTTGTTACCTTCGGCCAGCAATTTGCCATTGTCACCCACCACCTGCCAGTGGAGGATATATTCGTTGAGGTTAGAGAAGTCGAACCAGTTTTTCACCCTTACGGTCAGATTGTTCTTATTGATCAAGGTGCATTTGATGTTCTGATAGATTTTTTTCACTTCGAGTAAATGCGGATGGGGCACACGATCGGCACTCACCAGACCGTTGCAGCAGAAATTACCGAAGCTCGGAATTCCCTTCGGTCCGTAGTCTCCACCATACGACCAGTACCAGCGACCGTTTGAGTCGATCTCACGGAACGACTGGTCTACCCAGTCCCACACACAGCCACCCTGTGCCATCGGATTATTCTCGAATACATCCCAGTACTCTTTCAGGCCGCCTACACTGTTACCCATGGCATGCACATATTCACAAAGAATGAACGGACGGTAGATATCTTTCTGGGCCAGATAGGCCTTGATTTCGTCGACACTGCGATACATTCGGCAATAGATATCGGTATTGTAATTCTGCTCGGCACGTTCGTACTGGACGGGACGGCTTTTCTCTACCGATTTCAGCCAGTCGTAGGTACGCTCGAAATTGATTCCGTTTCCGGCTTCGTTGCCCAATGACCAGATAACGATGGCAGGATGATTTTTCGAACGTTCATACATGCGATGTGTACGATCCATGTGTGCTGTCAGCCAAGTGCTGTCTTTGGCAAGCGAAGCGGGTCCATATCCCATACCGTGTGACTCGATATTCGCTTCATCGATCATATAAAGTCCGTAACGATCGCACAGCCGATACCAATACGGATCGGTGGGATAATGTGAGTTGCGCACAGTATTGATATTATACAGTTTCATCAGACGTATATCTTGCTCCATGAGCTCTTTGCTGACGGTACGCCCCAACTGCGAATGTTCATGACGATTGGTTCCTTTGACCAATACAGGCACACCGTTGATGCAGAAACGTCCGTCTTTGATCTCCGAAGTACGGAAACCGACTTCACAACCGGTGACTTCGGTCACCTGTCCTCCTGCATTTTTCAACTCCAACACGAGGGTGTAGAGATTAGGATGCTCGGCACTCCAACGTTTCACATCCTTCAGGCGCTGTTCTCCGAATGTGATGAAGTTACTCAGTCCGCGCGACTTGACAGGCATCTCACCCGACAGTACAGGACGTCCGAGTGGATCGTTCAGTGTATAAGATACGGATGCCACACCGTCTGCAGGCCCTCCGACCGTAACGTCGAGTCCGAAAATACCATCTTTATAACGTTCCTTTTCAAGAGTTGCGTTTACCTTATAATCGGCTATATACTGTTTGGGAGTACTATACAGATACACATCACGCTCAATACCACTCAGACGCCACATATCCTGACACTCCAGATAGGAACCTGAACTCCAGCGATATACTTCGAGGGCAATCGTATTCTCACCTTCTTCCAATTGATCGGTGATATCCCATTCGGCAGCTGTCTTGGAACCTTGGTTGTAACCGAGAAAATGTCCGTTCACCCACACATAATAAAAAGAAATCACACCTTCGCAGCAGAGTACTACCCGGCGGCCCTTCCATCCGGCAGGCACAGTGAAAGTACGGCGATAAGATCCTACTTCGTTCTCCTTATAAGGCACAAGAGGGGGATTCTTCTTAAAGTTGAACATTTTGTCGTCAAATTCATAAGTCTCATTTACGTAGATGGCAGTTCCGTATCCCTGGCGCTCCCAGTTTCCCGGAACGTTGATATCTGCCCAGCCTCCGGTATAGAACGAGGGTTTATAAAAGTCTTTCGGACGGAGATCAGGATTTTTCACCCAATGGAATTTCCATTTACCGTTGAGGCTGAGATAATAGGGTGACTGTTCATAATCCCCTTTTTTCACGTCAGTAGCACTGGCATAGGGCCACACATAGGTGTGAGGTGCCAGTTTGTTCAGACCTACTGCATACTGGCTCTGCCATTCGGGAGTATTCTGCGCATTTACAGGCAACAACATCAGACAGGCCAACATCAGCAGGAAGGTTAGTTTGATTGGTTTGTTCATTGTTTATCAGGTATTTAATATTCAAAATCTTAATAAGTTCCAACGTCCCTTAGGTTTTATAAAGTAAAAGCGGACTCTTATTCCACTATTATTTCGTCAAAAAAGATTCGTGCTTCCTGTCCCGGACGGACGTGATCGGGAGGGCATTTTCCGACTCCACGGGCGGTGACGCGTACATATCTGGCTTTTGCCGTTCCCAAATCGAATTTCAAGTCTTCTACATAAGTTCCTTCACGGAAAATCTCTTCGGGAGTGAAATGCTTCTCTCCCACTTCCGTAAAGTTTACGTTGTCCGAAGACAAGGCAACACTAATGGACTCCGGCTTATGAACTGCCATCCCGTACACCGTAATGGAACCCAGCGTAAAAGTATGAATATTTTCGTCTTTCTGCAAATCTAATGTAAAAGAAATGCAATCACTCTTACTCCACGAGCACCATTCGAAGTCAGTTTGCTTCAGGCTGCCCCGCACTCCGTTGGTCAAAACAGATGCTCCGGAAGCTCCTTGAGTGAATATCGGTTTGGCAGTAGCCTTGTTGTGTAACAACGGTAATACGAGAGTCTTTCCCATCTGGCGGCCGGCGGCGAAAGTGGCGCACTTCAGTGTCTGCGCAGTATGGAATTCCAACGGCCGGGTGTAAAGGGTGGAAGTTGCTTCCGGTTCGGAATCATCGGTTGTATAACGAATTTCCACATCGGGGCGGATACATTCCAATTTTATCTGTAATGCACCGTCGACAGGAGTCGAGGTGTGCTGAATATTGTACATCGAGCGGGCATATCCGATACCTTTCACATCGAGGTGTTCATTATACCGATCCATCGCTTTCAGAAACAAGTCCCAGTTTTTCTGTTCCGGACGACTCCATCCCACTTCGGCAAGCGCCGCCAAACGGGGGAAAACAAGATAGTCCACATCCTCGGGACGATTACAGAACTCAGTCCACAATGAAGCCTGTACCCCCATCAGCAACGAAGCGTACTCAGGTTTCCAGTTCTTCTGGACCGGTTCGTACTGATAAACATCTTTCAGCGTATTGTTACCGAAATAAGTAAGCGGTTCAAACCATTGCGGTCCCTGATAACGGATCAGATACATCACTCGGGCGGGGGTCATCACAAACCGGTGCCCCCGGTCGGCAGCTTTCAAAGCCGCATTGCCCATCCCTTGCCAGCCAAAGATGACAGCACCTTCGGGAATGAAGCTGTTGGTCAGCTCGTCCCATCCCATCACCTCTTTGCCTTTGCTGCGTACATATTCGCCTATCCGCTTCATGAAGTAACCTTGAAGGTCCTCTTCATGGGCGAGGTGCTCTTTCTTCATACGTTCCTGGCAGAGGGGACACTTTTTCCAGTAGGTTTTCTGGGCTTCATCGCCCCCCAAGTGAATATAACGTGACGGAAACAGTGCTGCCACCTCGTCGATGACGTTTTGCAGGAAAGTGAATACGCTGTCGTTTCCGGCACAATAGATGATGCTGGCATGATCACCGCCCAAACCCGGCAACACACCGATAAATTGATCTACCACCGGACAAGCCAGTTGAGGATAAGCTGCCAGCGACGAATTGGTATGTGCCGGCATCTCTATCTCGGGAATAATCTCTACCTGACGATCGGCGGCATAGGCAATCATTTCCTTCATATCCTCTTGAGTGTAAAAGCCACCTACAGGGGTGGGTTCACCGGGTAACGGATTCCGCCGTGAATGGAACGGTACGTCCGTATGATCTACCCGCCACGCGCCTATCTCAGTCAGACGGGGATATTTCTTGATCTCGAGTCGCCAGCCGTTATCGTCCACCAGGTGGAAGTGAAGCTTATTGATTTTCAGCATAGCCATGCAGTCAATGATTCGCAACACACTCTCTTTAGGAATGAAAAAGCGGGAAACATCCAGCATTAATCCCCGGTAACCGAAACGGGGTTCATCCTGAATGGTCAGACAAGGAACCGTCCACATGGCATTTACCGTACGGGAGTTTTCAATATCGGGAGGAAGCAACTGACGGATCGTCTGTAAGGCATAGAAGAATCCTTTGGCGTCAGACGCCTCTATGCTGATCTGTTCGGGACTGACGCTCAGCCTGTAAGCCTCGCTTTTCAGCAAGGGGTCGGTGACAAAGCATACATCACCTTTCCCCTTTCCCGTTTTCAGCACGGGGGTGAATCCGGCGGCCCGGGTGAAGAGGTTGACGAAATTCCGCGCCACGCGGGCCTGTTCCGCATTTTCCACCCTCAACACGGTGCTCCCGGAGAAAAGGAAGTTCCCGGTACCCGGTACCATTTGTACCGGGCAGGGAACTACAGAAACGATTGGTGTTAAGTTATCGGCCTGCAGCGTCGCAAGGGGGCAGAACGCCAACAGGAGTATATATATAATGTGTTTCATACAGTTTAGTCAATGGATTTCTGTTTGGAGTGGGAAAAGGAACTCTATTCTTTATCCCGCTCCGGAGAGAAGCGTACCGGATCATTGTATTGTTCCTGCAACTTCAGCATCTGCTCTTTGAGCTCTTTCACCACAGGTTCATACTCTTTCTGTCCGTACAGATTGTGCATTTCCGTCGGGTCGGCTTGCATGTCATACAGTTCCCACCAATTGATGTCGTTATAGAAATGGATCAGTTTATAGCGTTCGGTACGTATTCCATAATGACGTTTCACCATGTGCTCGGCCGGATATTCATAGAAGTGATAGTATAATGCATTCCGCCAGTCTTTGGGCTGTTCGCCTTTCAGCAATGGCAGCAATGACACACCCTGTATATCAGCAGGAACGGGAGCACCGGCCAGTTCGAGGAAAGTAGGTGCATAGTCAATGTTCTGAACCATCTCGGTGATGTCACCACGACGGTCGAATCCTTTCGGCATACGCATGATCAGCGGTGTACGCATGGACTCTTCATACATGAAACGCTTGTCGAACCAACCGTGTTCGCCCATATAGAAGCCCTGGTCGGAGGTATAGACCACCAACGTGTTGTCCAGCAATCCCTTCTTTTCAAGATAGTCGAGCACACGTCCCACATTGTCATCCAGTGACTTCACAGTCTTCATGTAGTCACGCATGTAGCGCTGGAACTTCCAGTCAGCCAATTCCTTCCCACTCAGGTTTTGCTTGTAGAAGTCATCGATCACCGGACCATAGAACTTGTCCCATGCCGCACGCTGTCCTTCGTCCATACGTCCCAGAAACTTCTGATAAAGTGATTTCAGACGTGAGTCCTTATCCGGACGCAGCATCTTCAGGTCATAAATCATGTCCATGTCCTTCACGATACTCATCTCCTGTGCCGCAGCAGCCGGACGGCCTTCGTAATCGTCAAAGAAGTTATCGGGTAGCGGGAAGGTTTTGTCCTCGTACAAAGCCAGGTTACAGGTATCTGCCATCCAGTTACGGTGGATAGCTTTATGATGAATCAACAGGCAAAACGGTTTGCTCTCGTCACGCTTATTCTCCATCCAGTCGATAGCGTCATCAGTGATCAGGTTGGTGATATAACCGTGTTTCTGAACGGTATCGTTATCTTGTGTAATGAAGTCGGGATTATAATAGTCGCCTTGTCCGGGTACAATCTCCCAATAATTGAAGCCTGAGGGCAGGCTCTCTAAGTGCCACTTACCTACAAGAGCGGTTTGGTAACCGGCTTTCTGAAGCAGTTTCGGGAAAGTTTGCTGGGCACTGTCAAACACGCAAGTCGTATTGTCGTAGAATTTATTGGCACAGCTATGTTTGCCGGTGATCATGCAGGCACGGCTGGGGCCGCTCAGTGAGTTGGCTACAAAAGAATTCGTAAAGCGCACGCCATCGCGGGCAATGCGATCGAGGTTGGGAGTTTCTATATAACGGGTATCGTAGCAGCTCATCATTTGCGCCGTATGATCGTCCGTCATAATATAAACAATGTTCAGAGGTTTTTGCTCTTCTTTCTGTTTGCCCGTGGCACATGAAGTCAAAGAAGCTACAGCTGCCGCACCGGTCAGCGAGTAGAGAATTCCGGATGGTAGATTGTTCATCATAAGTAGTTTTTCTATTAGGGATTAATTAGTGGTGCAAATATAAAGAGTTTTAACAGTCCGTCGAGTTCAAAAACAACTATGATTCTTCTGAAAACGTCTAATAATAGGATAGAAAAGACATAAATAGACGTTTTTGAACATCCGATAGACAAAATCGGAAGCCTCTAACTAACAAGTCTTAGCTGAAATTTGTATATTTGCAGACATGAAAAACCTCCCGAAAACCGGGACATCACCCGATAAAAACGAATCTGTTTCACCACAGAGTAACACGGAGTCTCACAGAGAATCTTTTCTCTCTTAAACGTCTATAACGAGAAATAAACCTCCGTGAAACTCAGTGCTACTCTGTGGTGAATTCAAAATCTAACTCAAATGAACTAAATACCAACCTAATCAACAAACACTTTTATGAATCAAAAATTATTGTTCAGTAGCGCGTTGCTTGTCGGCATAGCAGGAACACAACAGGCGCTTGCACAAAAAAAGAAAGTCCAGGATCAAAAGAGACCCAACGTCGTTTTCATCCTGGCCGACGACCTCGGATTCGGTGACCTCAGTTGTTACGGACAAGAGAAGTTCGAAACTCCCAACATAGACAAGTTGGCTCAGGAAGGAATGCGCTTCACCCAGTGTTATTCGGGTACCACTGTCAGCGCCCCTTCGCGCTCTTGCCTGCTGACCGGTACCCACAGTGGACATACGGCCATTCGTGGAAATGTAGAACTCGATCCGGAAGGACAATTCCCTCTACCGGCAGATGCACAAACCATCTTCCACGATTTCCAGAACGCAGGATACAAGACCGGCGCTTTCGGTAAATGGGGACTCGGTTTTATCGGTTCCACGGGTGATCCTAAAAAACAGGGCATCGACGAGTTCTATGGCTACAACTGCCAGTTGCTGGCACACAGTTATTATCCCGATCATCTGTGGGACAATGACAAACGAGTAGAACTGAAAGATAACACACTGGACGTACAGTACGGTAAAGGTACTTATTCTCAGGATCTGATTCACTCAAAGGCACTTGACTTCCTCGATCGGATGGGAAAAAGCGGAGAATCGTTCTGCATGTGGTATCCCACCATCATCCCCCACGCCGAACTGATTGTACCCGAAGACAGCATTATAAAGAAGTTCCGTGGCAAATATCCCGAAAAACCTTTCCATGGAACCGAACCGGGTAATCCCGCATTCCGCAAGGGAGGTTACTGCTCACAATTCTATCCACACGCCACATTTGCAGCTATGGTCTATCGTCTGGATGTATATGTAGGTCAGATTGTACAGAAATTGAAAGAGATGGGGGTTTATGACAATACGATCATCATCTTTGCAAGTGACAACGGTCCGCACATGGAAGGTGGAGCCGATCCGGACTTCTTCAACAGCAACGGAATCTGGCGCGGATACAAACGCGACTTGTACGAAGGAGGAATCCGTGTACCGATGATTATTTCATGGCCGGGACGTGTACAGCCCAGTACTCAAACCGACTTCATGTGTTCGTTCTGGGATGTAATGCCTACGTTCCGTGAAATTCTGAATCCGAAAGCAAAGAATCAGCAAATGGATGGTGTCAGTCTGCTACCGTTGCTCGAAAACCGTAAAGGGCAGAAAGAACATGAATATCTGTACTTTGAATTTCAGGAGATGAACGGACGCCAAGCCGTACGCAAAGGACCGTGGAAACTGGTCCACATGAATGTTCGTGGCAAGAATCCGTATTATGAACTCTATAATCTCAATTCTGATCCGTCGGAACGACATAATGTGCTGAACCAATATCCGGAAAAGGTGACGGAATTGAAGGCTATCATGCAGTCATCGCATATACCTAACCCGAACTTCCCGTTACTTCCGGGAGAGAAATAAGATCCGGACGGACCGGTAACAAGATTCACCACAGATTACACGGATTAACACAGATTATTTAATTCCGTATCAATGAAATTAATTACTTATCTGTGTTAATCCGTGTAATCTGTGGTGAACTTTTATTTATGAGTCTTCAAGGTATCCGCCGCGAATACATCTTCCCGATAACCATAATCCAGAGAAGAATAAATCTTCAGCATCTCGGGTAGGCGCTCCATGAAACGCTCAAAGTTCTTATGCTCCGGCAATGTCCATTGTATTTCGGACAAAGCAGCCATTCGGGGCAGAATCTGCCACTCCATCTTCGTTGAATCGGCTGTCCATTCGGTCCAGATACATCCTTGAGTACCAATCACAAACTTCTTTTCCGCATCGGTCAGTTCTGCAGGTACCGGTTCAAAGTTGTATACACGGTTCATCCATTCGAATCCCGTCATTTTATTGATACGCGGATTACTGAAATAGAGCCGCTGAATAGGAGTCATAATGACATCATGATGCTGGCGGGCAGCTTCGATTCCTCCCTGGATTCCTCTCCATGACATGATAGTGGAGTTCGGAGTCAGACCTCCTTCCAATACCTCATCCCATCCCAGCATACGGCGTCCGTGAGCATTGATTTCTTTCTCCAGCTCGGACATGAAGTAGGTTTGCAACTGATTCTCTTTCGAATGTTTAGGCAGGGCTTTGATACCCAACTCCTTAATTTTAGCCTGACATTTGGGACACTTCTCCCAACGGCTTTTCGGACATTCGTCACCGCCGATATGAATATATTCGGAAGGGAAGATATCCATAATTTCATCCAATACATCTTTGGTGAACTGAAGTGTCTGGTCATTACCTGCACAGAGTACATCGGGGAAGACACCGAATGAGCAAAGTACTTTGTACGGACCACCTGTACATCCCAGTTCCGGATAAGAAGCCAGTGCAGCAGTAGTATGTCCCGGAAGGTCAATTTCGGGAACTACTGTAATGAAACGGTCGGCAGCATAGCGAACAATCTCACGAGCTTCGTCCTGTGTATAAAATCCACTATGGGGCTTCCCGTCGAATTTCTTGGTTTCCCAATCGATAATGGTAGAGTCTCGTTTAGAACCGATCTCTGTCAGTTTGGGATATTTCTTGATTTCGATTCGCCATCCCTGATCTTCGGTCAGGTGCCAATGAAAGTAGTTGATGTTATGCAGTGCCATCAGGTCAATCATCTGCTTAAGGTAGCTGACCGGGAAGAAGTGACGGCCTACATCGATCATGAATCCCCGGTAACGGAAACGGGGAAAGTCGGTAACCGTACCGGCAGGAAGGGCAGCTGCCACCTTACCGTCTTTCAGGATCGGAAGAGCTTTATGAATAGTCTGGATACCATAAAAGACACCGGCTTCACTGCCTCCCGTCAAAAGAACCTTTTCAGGAGTGATTTGAAGTTTATAACCTTCCGGATGCCCCATTGTGGAGTCTACAGCAAGAATAATAGCATTGCTGCTTTTCTCTTTGTCCGATACACGAACCTCGGTTCCGGTCATTTCTTTAATAAAAGTAGCCAGAAAATCAGCAGTACGATGCATCTTTTCATTGGTTGCCGGGTAGACAATCGTAGTGCTGCGGTCAATAATAAAAGGAGTAGTGTCCCGGGCAAGGACAATCTCCTGCGGTTGAGGGATTACGTCCAAATTACCCTTTACGGTGGCTGCCGGGCGGCAGGCTGTGAATAGCACAACGGCAAACAAACCGGGAGCTAAACGGGATAGTAGTTTCTTGTTCATGGTTTAATTAATTAGAGTTACAAGGGAAGCCTCGCCCCCACCTCTTCTTCCATAGAATCAGGAAGAGAAGACAGGCAGGAAAACAAGACAGTGCAAAGATAGGATTTTATTTCCATTTTTTTGGTCACGTCTATGCAAACTGTTACTTTTGCCGGTAACGTGATAGAAATACATCCATGAAAAACAATCCATATACCGGCTTTCTGACCTGGCTGACCGTACTTTTTACTGTCTGTTGCCTCCCGCTGAAAGCCAGCCATTACTACTATAAACAAATTTCCCTGAAGGAGGGACTTCCCTCTACCGTACGTTGTGTCTATACCGAGCCAAAAGGATTTGTATGGATAGGAACCAATGCAGGATTGGGACGATTTGACGGACAAAAGCTGAGAAAATATGTCCACCGGCAAGAGGACGTGCATTCGTTGCCGCACAACTACATCCATCAAATTACCGAAGATATTCAACATAATATATGGATACTGACAGACGGTGGAATAGCGCAATATCGCAGGTCAAGTGACGATTTCGCCATTCCGCTAGACGATCGGGGGCATCCGATCCTCGCCTACTCTGCCTGCCTGACAGAACAAGGGGTAATCTTCGGCGGACGCAACCGCATCTATCGCTACGACTATGACAGCCGATCGATAAAACTCCTGCTGGATTTTAGTTCCGATCCTTATTTCGCTATCTCCGCCATCAGTCGGTGGGATGAAGAGACTCTGCTCTGTTGCAGCCGTTGGCAAGGGCTCCGACTGATCAATCTCCGTTCGGGCGAACGCCGTCTCCCCCCTTTCGACTGCGGAAAGGAGATCATGGCACTCCTGATCGATTCTCACAACCGCATCTGGCTGGCTCCTTATAATGAAGGACTCCGCTGCTTCAACCCCGAAGGCCGACTGCTGGCCTCGTACACCACCGACAATTCCGGGCTCAGCAACAACGTGGTGCTGAGCATGGCCGAACGGGACTCACACATCTGGGTCGGTACAGACGGAGGAGGCATCAACATCATACACCCGGACAGCCATCGAATCACAGTACTCGAACATATTCCGGGAGATAACTATTCGCTTCCGGTTAACTCCATCTTGTCACTCTACAATGACAATTACAATAACATGTGGGCAGGCAGTATCCGCAAAGGATTGATCAATATCCGAGAAGTGTCCATGAAGACCTATACCGATGTCTTTCCCGGAAGCACCCAAGGCCTGAGTGACCCCACCGTGCTGAGTCTGTATCAAGACGAACCGAACGGACGAATCTGGATAGGTACAGATGGTGGGGGTGTCAACAGCCTCGACCCTGTCACCGAAGAGTTCCGTCACGACCGTTCTACCTGGGGTGACAAAGTGGTCTCGATCACCGGATTTACCCGAGAATCCATCCTTTTATCGGTCTTTTCCAGGGGATTGTTTGTTTATAACAAAGAGAACGGTAAGCGGAAACCGCTACCTATCGACCATCCCGACCTCAAACAATATATTTACTATAGCGGTATGGCGGTCAATATCTACCGGGACGAACCGGGCAGCGTACTTTTGTTGGCAGGACATACTTACCGGTATGACATCGGTTCGCAGAAAATACGCGTAGTAAATGAAGAAGAAGGTATGGAGATCGCAGGCAGTATGAATGCCATTGCGCATAACGAACGTTTCACTTACCTGCACGACAGTCGTACCCTCTACGAACTGGATCGAACCGGCAATAGGCTGAAAAAACTTTTCAGCTGCACGGGCGATACACTGCTCTACTCCGTTTCGATGGACGAGAAAGGTGATTTCTGGATAGGCAGCAATACAGGGTTGGGACAATACAGCATCCGGACCCGGCAATATCACCCATTGATCACTTCACTGTTCGGCGAAGCCAGTTCGGTGATATGTGATCATCGGGGAAAAGTATGGATTGGTGCAGACCACATGTTATTTGCCTGGATGCTGCAATCCCGGAAGTTCATTCTTTTCGGTGAATCGGACGGGGTCATTCCGAATGAATATCTTGCCAAGCCCCGGCTCGTCTCAGGGAAGGGTGAAGTCTATATGGGGGGTGTCAATGGGTTGCTCTGTATCGATAACCGCTTCCCGGCAACTTCCTCCAACTATCCGGAAGTAGTACTGACCGATGTACGTGTAAACGGTGAACCGGCCACGAACCGGACGGCAGGAAATCCCGACAAACTCACCCTACCACAAGACAGCCGGGCAATCACCCTGCGCGTGATGTCTCACGAAGAAGACATCTTCCGAAAAAAAAGATACCGCTACCGGATAGACGGACTCAATGAGGAACCGATCGAATCATACGATCCGGAACTGGTCATCCGCTCACTACCGGCAGGCAACTACCGCATACAGGCTGCATGCAGTACTCAAAATGGCGACTGGACTCCCTTCCACCCGATCCTGTCACTGACCATACTCCCTCCCTGGTACCGAAGCGGATGGTTCATCATCTGCTTGTTGCTATTTGTGTCGGGAGGCATCACCGCTATCATCTTCGCCATTTTGCGCCGTAGGAAGAACCGGTTGAAATGGGAATTAAAAGAACGGGAATTGCAGGAATATGAAGAAAAGATTCGATTCCTCGTCAATGTCAGCAATGAACTCCTCCCATCGTTCACGGAGAAGGGGGAACGGGAACTGCAAATCGTAGAACTGATACGTAACCGTCTCCGTAACGGCGAAAAAAGCAAAGCACCTGCCGAAATAGCAAGCAGTCCGAATATTGTCAAGGAGGAACTCAGCCAACCCGATGAAACTTTCCTACGGAAGCTGAACCAGTTGATCACCGACCATCTGGACAGTCCCGAACTGGACGTCACATTCCTCTGCACGGAGATGGGATTGAGCCGCGCCTCACTCTATAACAAACTAAAAGCAATGACCAATATGGGAGCCAACGATTACATCAATAAATTCCGTATGGAAAAGGCCATCCAACTGATATCAACCACCGATCTCACTTTCACAGAGATAGCAGAAAAGATAGGATTTACAACATCCCGCTATTTCAGTACATCATTTAAGCAATATACCGGAGAAACACCGACTCAGTATAAAGAGAAAATAAGGAAAAGCAGTAAGGTGTAGCCATCCGCCAATTAGGGTGTAGCCATCCGGACTGCATGGTTACACCCTGTCTGTCGGATAGCTACACCCTCTCTATCAGGCAATGGTGACAGACGCATCCAGATAGACATCCTGAATGGCGTGAAGTAACTCCACTCCTTCGTTCATGGGTTTCTGGAAAGCTTTACGTCCGCTGATCAATCCCATACCGCCGGCACGTTTGTTTACTACTGCCGTAACGACAGCATCCTTCAGGTCGGACGCTCCATGTGACTCTCCACCGGAGTTGATCAGCCCGACACGTCCCATATATCCATTGGCCACCTGATAGCGGCAAAGATCAATCGGATGGTCCGTAGTCAGCTCGGTATACATTCTTTCATCCGTCTTTCCGAAATGAATCGCTTTGAAACCACCATTGTTAGTCGGCAATTTCTGTTTTACGATATCGGCCTTGATGGTAACTCCCAGACGGTTGGCTTGTCCGGTAAGGTCAGCAGCCGCATGATAGTCTATACCGTCTTTCTTGAACTCGTTGTTACGCAGATAGCACCACAGGATGGTGGCCATACCCAGTTCATGCGCATAATCGAAAGCCTCAGCGATTTCCACCAATTGGCGGCGACTCTGTTCGGAACCGAAATAGATAGTAGCACCTACAGCCACTGCCCCCATTTCCCAAGCCTCCTTGACGGTGCCAAACAGAACCTGATCGTAAGTATTGGGATAAGACAACAACTCATTATGGTTCAGTTTTACTACAAACGGTATCTTATGCGCATATTTTCGGGCAACAGCACCCAGATTGCCGAAAGTGGATGCAACTGCATTACAACCGCCTTCGATGGCAAGCTTCACAATGTTTTCCGGATCGAAATAAATCGGATTCGGAGCGAACGAAGCTCCGGCCGTATGTTCGATGTCCTGATCGACCGGAAGAATGGATACATATCCGGTGTTTGCCAGACGACCATGCCCCAGCAATGTCTGCAAACTGCGCAAAGTCTGTATGTTACGGTCAGAGTCAATCCATATCTTATCGATTGTATCCGGTGACGGTACGTGAATCAGTGATTTATCAATGGTTTTGCAAGTGTGGTTCAGGTAATATTCAGCCTGATTTCCCAACAGTTCTATTATTTTATTCATAATTGTAATGGTTTTGAGTCCACCACAGATTACACAGAGTTCCACAGAGATTATTTTCTCCTAATATCATTAAAACTCTGTGAGACTCGGTGTTACTCTGTGGTGAAGTTTGATTCGTTTCTAAACATTTACGAGGTCTCTCTCCTCTTATTTTTTCTTTCCTTGGTTGGCAACCGCTTCCATCAACTTACGGATTTCTTCGGGATCACCCAGGAAATAGTCTTTTTCCAGATTCAGTTCGTCACTGAACTCAAATACGTAAGGGACGGCAGTCGGCAGATTCAGTTTTACGATCTCTTCATCGGAGATGTGCTTCAAGTGCTTGATGATGCCGCGCAAACTATTTCCGTGGGCAACAACCAGAATTTCATCAGCCGTTTTCAGATTCGGGAAGATGATACACTTCCAATAAGGCATGATACGTTCGATGGTATCTTTCAGAGATTCTGTCCGGGGAAGTTCCGCATCGGGTACTTCCTGATAACGATTCTCAAAGCGGGGATTTCTCGGATCGTCTTCCGACAGGGCATTGGGAGCTATATCATAACTCCTGCGCCAGATAAGCACCTGTTCATCCCCGTATTTAGCGGCTGTTTCGCTTTTGTTCAGTCCTTGCAGATCGCCGTAATGTTTTTCATTCAGGCGCCAGCTTTTCTCTACCGGAATCCAGTCCTGATCCATCCGGTCGAGTACGCAATTCAGCGTTTTCACCGCTCGTTTAAGGTATGACGTATAAGCTTTATCGAAGTTAAATCCATTCTCTTTCAGTAGTTCGCCTGCTTTACAGGCTTCGGCAATTCCTTTTTCTGTCAGATCGACATCTGTCCAACCGGTAAAACGGTTCTCTTTGTTCCATGCACTTTCTCCATGACGGAGCAATACAATCTTTTTCATTCAACTCTCCTTTCTTTAGGTGTTTACTATAGAACATTTGTACTGAGTACAAAGTTCACGAAACTTTTTCTAAATATCTATGCTGAAGTATGCTGATAAAAGTTACCTTTGTACACTGTAAGTAACCTTTTTATTTAATTCCTAAATGAACAACACATGAGAAAGCTCTTTTTTCCATTACTACTATTCGTATCCGGTCTGCTATCCGCCCAAACAGAGATAACACTCTATGTATCACCTTCGGGCAGCGACCATCATCCCGGAACAGCGGAAAAACCGATGGCTACTTTAGAATATGCCTGGAAAAAGGCCTCACGGCAGGCCGGTCGGCGTTCCATCACCATCTACTGCGAAGGCACCAACTACCTGTCCGCTCCGATTCTTATCACAAACGAGACTTCGGGCACACCCGAACATCCGATCCGTTTTTCTTCGTATCCCGGACAAAAGGCGGTCATCAGCGGTTCGCGTATACTCCGGAACCTGCGTTGGAAAGAGTATAAAAACGGTATCATGCAAGCCAAAGTGGAAGAAGAACTGATCCCCGATCAGCTCTTTGTGAACGGGAAAAAACAGATATCGGCACGGTATCCGAATTTTGATCCGAATATACGCATCTTCAACGGATATGCAGCTGACGCCTGCTCACCCGAACGTGTGAAAAACTGGAGCAACCCCGCGGGAGGTTATCTGCACGCCATGCACAGCAGAGAATGGGGAGGCTACCAATACAGCATCGAAGGCAAAGACGCCAAGGGCGAACTGATACTGAAAGGCGGATTTCAGAACAACCGCCAGATGGGTATGCACCACACCTACCGCATGGTAGAAAACATCTTTGAAGAATTGGATGCCGAAGGGGAATGGTATTTTGATAAAGAAACCCATACACTCTATTTCTATCCGCCGCGAGAACTCGACCTGCAAACCGCCTTGTTCGAAGTGCCGCAGGCAGAAAACCTCTTTATCCTGAAAGGAAAACCCGGAAGTCCGGTCCGCCACGTATCCGTAGACCATTTGGAACTGACACAAACCCTGCGCACCTTTATGAAAACCAATGAACCCCTATTGCGCAGTGACTGGAAAATCTATCGGGGAGGAGCCCTGATAATTGAAAATGCCGAAAAATGCTCTGTAAACGGCTGCTACCTGCACGATATAGGAGGCAATGCTATCTTCTTCTCCAATTATAACCGCAACCACCGTGTCAGCCAAAATCATATCACCCGTATAGGAGCCAGTGCCGTTTGCTTTGTAGGCTCTCCGGATGCCGTCCGTTCCCCTCTGTTCGAGTACGGAAAGTCGCAAACCTGGGAGCAGATGGATAAAGGGACAGGCCCCCTCACCCCCGACTATCCCTCAGACTGCCTGGTGGACGACAATCTGATTCACTCGATCGGAGAGACAGAAAAGCAGGGAGCCGGTATCCAACTATCTATGTCCGCACGAATCACCATCCGTAACAACAGTATTTACGACCTGCCCCGTGCCGGCATCAACGTCAGTGAAGGTACCTGGGGAGGACATCTGATAGAAGGAAACGATGTGTTCGACACCGTACTTGAGACAGGCGACCACGGGTCCTTCAACTCCTGGGGACGCGACCGCTATTGGCATCCCGACCGAAATGTGATGGATGAGTTCGCAAAAGAACATCCTCAAATGGTATTCCGGGACGCTACCGAAACGACTGTCATCCGCAACAACCGCTGGAGGTGTGACCATGGATGGGACATCGATCTGGACGACGGTTCTTCCAACTATCACATCTACAACAACCTCTGCCTACACGGAGGATTGAAATTGCGCGAAGGCTTCGCGCGAACGGTGGAAAACAACATTATGGTCAACAACACATTTCATCCGCACGTCTGGTTTGCAAACTCTCAAGACATTTTCCGTCATAATATCGTCACGACTCCCTATCGCCCCATTCAGGTAAAAGAATGGGGAAAGGAAACAGACACTAACTTTTTTGTCACCAAGCAAGGACTGGAACAGGCACAAAAGAGAGGAACGGACCTCCATTCACTTTACGGTGATCCACTCTTCATCGCTCCTGAAAAAGGAGACTACCGGGTAAAAGAAAATTCGCCTGCCTTGAAGACGGGGTTCCGGAATTTCGATATGGAGCACTTCGGCGTACAATGCCCACACCTGAAAGCTTTGGCGGCTACTCCGGAATTGCCGGTTTTCAAAATTCCGGAAGAAAAGCCGGAGACGGTACAGACGTATTCGTGGAAGGGGTTAACATTGAAAGAGGTGTCGACCGAAGGAGAACGTTCGGCCACGGGGCTCGACAAAATACGAGGCATACTGGTAGTGCAGGTCGAAAAGGGAATAACCGCCCTGCAAGCCAACGACGTGATTCTGCGCATTAACGGCAAACCGGTAGATAACCGGACGGATATGGAAACCGAGATCCGGAAGTCACCCGAAGGCAATAAGTTCCGGATCATCTTCTTCCGAAATCAGAAAGAAAATGCGGTAACGATGTAAAGACATATAACAATAGGTACCAATGTTGTCTATTTGCAAAAAAGGCAGTCATCACACGGACAGGAGTTTTTTTTTCCATATCCGCCACCCAAACGACCGATAACACAGGTTGGAGAATGACAAAATAAAAAACGGTCACGCTCAACGATTTCTTTTCAGGAAAAGGCGGTCGGTGATGGTAGAAGGGAGTTCCGATTCGTAATGGGTTACCATAATCATCGTCTTGTCCTGCCGACGGCAAAAAGCTTCGATAATCTTTTTCACCCGCCGGCGATTGTACGTATCGAGTCCGTGCAGCGGCTCGTCCAGAATAAGCAATTCCGGATCTTTCACAAAAGCACGGGCCAATAATGCCAGGCGCTGCTCACCGCTCGACAGCTGAAGAAAAGGTTTGTCCTTCAGAGCCACAATGCCGAACACATCCATCCACCACTCGCAGGCAGCCATCTGGCTTTCCTGCGGGCGTTTATACAAACCGATGCTGTCATGCAATCCGGAAGCCACAATCTCAATGGCCGGCAGATTTTTGAGATAGGCACGGTGCATTTCGGGACTGACGTAACCGATGTGTTTTTTAATCTCCCAAATGCTTTCGCCCGTACCCCGCTTACGTCCGAAAAGACTGATGTCACAGGCGTACGACTGAGGGTTGTCCGCACAAACCAAGCTGAGCAGTGTAGATTTACCGGCACCGTTTTCTCCACTCAATGCCCACTTTTCACCTCGGCGGACTGTCCAGTCGAGCTCCTTCAGGATGGTGCGGTCATCATAACGAATACTTACCTTATTTAATTTTACCACCTCCCCGGAGTCATAGTTTGCTCCGTCATAAGGTAATTCGGCTATACGCTGTTGCAGTGCGTCCAGGACTTCTGCCTCATCGGTCACACAAAATGAAGCCAGATAAGCCTCCCTTTCCATTTTCGGAAGCACGTGCAGGTCTTCTACCGGAATCACATGGGTAATGAACGAAGGGATATCATCGAGCATCGAAAGCACAAGAATGATTTGCACGGATGACAAGCGGGTGAGACGTTCGAGCAGCGAGAAAAGCAATTCACGGGTAGGTGCATCCAAACCGATAAAAGGATTGTCCATAATCAATACCTGGGGAGCTGTCAGGAGGGTTTTAGTCAGTTGAAATTTACGTAATTCGCCACTGGAAAGAAGAATGATCTTCTTGTCCAACAATGGCTCGATGTGGAAGAGTTCGAACAATTCCTCTTTCAGTCTTTCATCCTTGATCTCTCCCAACATCTCCCGCACCGTAGGGGCATCTTCCTGATCGTGGGCATTCCAGCGTTGCTGATAGTAATAGTTGGCATCCGCCGCCCCATAGGTGTCACGGAAAGCAATATATTTCACGTTATCATATACCGTCCGGGTAGAAGAAGGAGAAAAATCGTAGTCCAATGTACCCTCACGCAAAGGATATTTACCCAAAAGCGTGTCTACAAACAAGCTTTTCCCTCCCCCATTGGGTCCTACGATGGCGATATGTTCGCCGGTAGCGATTTGTGCTGTGACAGGTTGTGCCAAACGCACAAGCGGGTTGCGTGCCACGCCACCCGCTATATTGAATGTGTATTGTTCCATAATCCTATTTCATTATTGGGCGGGGCAAAATTATACCAAAATCCGCACAAAGAGACAGAATAATGCTAAAAAAACAATCTGAACAACCTATTATGTACTTTTATCATCAGATACTCAAACAGTTTTAGACCTATGGTCCCATCAGAACCTGAATTTGGGATTCTCCGGCTCGGTATGCGACTTTTCCATCAACCTCGTCAGTTTCCGAACGATATCGGGATGTTCGGCAGCCACATCATGTTCTTCCCTGAGATCACTCTCCAAGTCATAAAGCTCCATTGTAGAGTTGCCCTTACGGATGTTGTTGACAATTCCTTTCCACTTACCCATGCGAATGGCTTTGAGGCCGATTGTGGGATCGGGATATTCCCAATACAAATATTCGTGTTCTTTCTGGCGTTCCGCTTCGCCAAGCAAAGCAGGCAAGAAACTGATGCCATCGGTCTCCGGACAAGCAATGTTTGCGATATCCGCCAAGGTAGGCATCACATCCTGAAATCCACAAATATGATCGCTCTGGGTAGACGGTTTGATTTTCCCGGGCCAGGTGACAATAGCAGGGATACGTATTCCTCCTTCGTGAACAAAACATTTTCCCCAACCATACTCAGACCTGAAAGGGCCTCCACTGTCGAACCACGGAGAATCGCTACCGCCATTAAAAGTCGGTCCATTATCGGAAGTAAACATGATAACCGTATTGTCGTACAGACGTTCCTTCTTCAGCTTCTCTATCAACTTGCCTATTTGCTCGTCAAAATAACTGATCATAGCAGCATAAGTCGCATGCGGATAGCGACAAGGCATATATCCGGCTTTTCCGATGTAGGGGGCTTCGTCTCCAAACTTCCCGACATAATACTTCACCCATTTCTCCGGTGCCTGCAACGACACGTGCGGTAGCGGAGTAGTCCACATCAGGAAAAACGGTTTCTTTCTGTTCTGCCCGACAAACGAAATCAGTTCATCGAAAATAAGATCATTGGCATACTCTTTCTGCGAGAACTTGGCATAGGCGGCTTCATCACGGGGGTCGGCTCCTGCATCCAGCTTGGTCGTGTGAGGATCGAGCACTTTATTGGCCAAGTATACCCGGTCTTCATTCTTATACAAAAAGGCGGGGTAATAACTGTGTGCCTGCCGCTGGCAGTTGTATCCGTAGAAACTGTCGAATCCCTGTTTGTTGGGAGTACCCTCCGTGCCCGGAGCCCCCAGTCCCCATTTTCCAAAACATCCGGTGACGTATCCGGCTTGCTGCATCATTCTTCCGAGAGTCATGGTATGGGCTTTCAAAGGATACTGCCCCTCCAAACCGGGATGTACATACATGGAGTCGTAATTCATGATAGCGCCCCGATAAGCCATTTCATCATTAGCCCGGATTTGCGCATGTCCCGAGTGCATACCTGTCATCAACACACAGCGGGCGGGTGCCGAAACGGGTGAACCTGTGTAATGCTGTGTGAAACTGATGCCATCCTTATACAACCGATCGATGTTCGGTGTTTCTATTTTCTCCGAACCATAACAACCGATATCCCCGTAGCCCAGATCATCCATTATGATATATATGACATTGGGTCGAGATTCTTTCACCTGGCTTTTGGCCGATAAAGCGAAAACGGACAGTCCGATATAGATTTCTATTCTTTTCATGATTAGTTTCTTTTTTTAGTCCCATTTATAATTTGTACCCGCATCTTCCTTCAATGCAGGCCCGAATGAATACCCCTGCTGTTCAAACCACAGTTGCTTAGAGAGTACTTTGCCATAAAACTCATCAAAATTTTCCGGATTGCCGGAATGCCACATCTGCTCGGCAAGTGCGAGAATACGCGGAAAGACCCGACGATCGATCATGCTTTCCGTCACCCCGTCGTCCGTCCACAAGGCAGAACTCATTCCGAGAATAAGCGGATTTTCCTCCCGGGGCCTATAAGAAGGATTATGCAAATACACATCTTCCAGATCGAAAGTGCGAGCTTGAGTATATCCCTTCCAGGGGGTAAGCGGGAAGTTCAGATACGTATAATAGTTTGTACCGCAAATCACCGGATAATTATGTCTGATGGCATTCTTCAAGGCCAGATCCCGGTGTCCTCTCCAGTTCCACCACTGTATCACCACATTGTCCGGCAAGGGATAGCCGTCTTTGTAAATCACATCTCCCCAAAAGATGGCCTTCCTCCCTTTTTGTTTCAGATAATCGGCCATCCGGGCCGAAAACCACAATTGTAGGTCATGACTGTCTTTTAGTTTTTCTTTTTCAATCCGTGACCGGCAATCGGGACATTTATCCCAATTCCCTTTAGGTGCTTCGTCGCCTCCGAGATGAATATAAGCGGACGGAAACATCCGGCATACTTCGTCCAACACATTCTTCAGGAAGATGAGTGTACTGTCTTTTCCCGCACAAAATATATTCTGCGTAAATCCGCTTTGGGGAACCTTTACCGCAACATTGAAACATCCCAGCCGGGGATATGCATTAAGTGCCGCTTCGGCATGTCCGGGCATGTCAATCTCGGGAACAACCGTAATGCCCCGGTCCGCCGCATAGCCGATGATCTCTTTCACCTCTTCTTGGGAGTAGAAGCCCTGCTGTTCCGGCCCCTGCCCTACAAAAGCTCCTATACGGGTCAGGAACGGATAGCGTTTTATTTCGATGCGCCAGCCAAGTCCTTCGGTCAGATGCCAATGAAAGTAATTCATCTTCAGCATCGAAGCCATGTCGATATATTTCTTGATCGTAGACACTTTCTGATACTGGCGTCCGGAATCCAGCATAAAGCTGCGCCATTTCACTCGTGGGAAGTCGGTGATCTCGACACAAGGAAATATCAGTCCTCTTTCCTCACCCGTGTTCCATTGCCTCAGACTTTGAATGGCATAGATAAAGCCGGCATCATCCGCTGCCCGGACAATTATTCGCTCAGGCGTCACACGGATGCGATAACCTTCTGCCGGCAAAGTAACATCTTTTTTCCAGGAGATGTGGCTGTTTACCTCCTCTTTGCACCATTCCATAGCGCTTTCGGGCACCAGTTTTTCATAAAACAAACGTATGAAAGAGCCGGGAGACTCCTCTGCGTACATTCGTATTTTACCTTGAAGCCGTAACCGGCCGTCTGCCCTCTCTATTTTACCGGGGGTAGGCATGATGATTTGTCCGGACAAGTCGATGGAATATGAACACAGGGAAAGTAGCATTAAAATCAGGTATTTCATTTAAATGTAGTATTTTGAGTGCAAAAACTGTCCAAAGATAAGATTTTCTCCGGACAGTTTTTTATCACACGGTTAAAACCATTTGTCAATCAAACATTTCCTACTTTATTCCGTCATCCCAACCCGGATTCTGTTCAAGCTGAGGATTCAGCACCCTTTCATTGCGGGGAATAGGATTCAGGTAATAATAATCAGGCCAAGTATGGTTCTGTGCAGGATGAAATTCAAGATAGCCTTCCGTTCCTCCACCATCGACTGTCACTTTGGTTCCGGCCGGAAAATCCGATGCTTTGACGTACATGCCCAGTTTCTTCTTCAATGCATAATGACACTTCTTCCATCTCCGCAAATCGTCGAACCTGAATCCTTCGGAAAACAATTCAATGCGGCGTTCGCGGCGAATCTCCCACAATAAGGGATTTACGGCATAATCACCCGGATAAGCAGGGTTACCCAAATCACGTTTAGGATCGAAACTGTCGTTAATTTCCGCCACCTTCATAGGAGCCACGTTAGCACGGCTACGCAATTTATTTACCGTCCGATCGGCTACCGACTGATCGAATTCACCTAATTCACACATTGCTTCAGCATAATTCAGCATCACCTCTTCCACCCTGAACAGTGGCATATCGGTCTCTTCATTTCGCTGTGATCCCATTGACAGATACGTACAATAATATTTCCAGTTATTATAGCCGAAAGCTGACTTGTACCAAGGCTGATTCTCCAAATAAAAATCGAAATGCGGGACTGCTCCCAGGATACCCCCGTCATAGCCTTGACGGAAAGGTAAAGTTTTCTGTCTCTCTTTAGCACTGCCATAGCCTATTCCCAAACGAATATTCAAGCTATCGATGAAACTTCTGTCCTTGGCAACTTCGGTAAATTGCCATTTATTACCCCAGGCATCGGTAGAAGCCGAACGGTCTATTCTGTACGGAGGAGTCACTTGCAACCAGAGTCGGTGATCCCGGCAACTAAACTCGTCATACATATCTTTGTCTCCCTTATATAACGGACTATTCCAACGGGTTTTACCATCCGAACAGAGATAACTGTCCACCAAGTCACGGGTCGGATTATAGTACGAGGCTCCTGTGGTTCCTCCGATACTAGTAGCATGTATTACGTTTTCCGCATTCGAGAACTCCCGATAGAGTATGACTCCGGGGACATCCTTCAATTCAAGCGAACAAAAAAGATCATCGTAGTTGCTGCAAATCTCGGGGAAACTATTCATAACTTCGGCAGACACCCGCTTACATTCTTTCAGATAAGTTTCGGCATCATTCAATCCGTGATATTTCCTCCATGTACCCTCAAAAAGACAGAATCGTGATATAAAGGCTTGAACGACTGCTCTATTAATCGTATTATTACCATCTCCGTTAACATTAATATGCTGTTCGGCATATTGCAGGTCTTCAAGAATATGCTTCGCAATTTCATCTCTGGATGCACGGGGCCCATTAATCAGCTCTGTATCGTTATCACTCAGCACACGGTCTATCCAAGGTACTCCACCATAAGCAGACAGCAATGAGAAGTAGCGATATGAACGAAAGAAATATCCGACACTTTTCCAATGTGCTTTCTCGGCTTCAGTCATCTGAGAGCTGTCTATCCGCCCCAACATCAGATTGACACGACGAATAAAGGCATAATAGTCCCATGCTGTATCATTCCGCTTATCGGGTACAGTGACCAGTCCTCTGATCCAGTTGCTCTCACTGCTTCCACGAGTCTGATTGTACGAGATATCATCTGTCGAGGTATCACCGTATCCTAATTTCGGCAGTGTCTCATACAATCCCCAGGCGTATGCCTTGAAGTTGTCATACGTCACAAAGGCAGTCTCTTCCGTCGGGTTGCCCAACGGATACCTTTCCATAAAATCATTGTTCAGGCAACCGGTAAAAGCGATCACACAGAATATAAACAGGGCAAATGTATATTTCTTCATACTATTTCGGTTATTTAGAATGTGACATTAAATCCAAGTGAAAACTTCTTCATAAACGGATATTCCCATGCTCCTTTCGAAAGCATATCAGACTCCAGACCTTCCGGCAAGTGATCCCATGTGTGAAGGTTTTCTCCACTGAAAAATACCTTGACCTCATCGAAGCAAATCTGCTTAGCCCAGGTTTTAGGCAAAGTATAGGATAAGGTGATATTTTGCAACTTCAAGTAAGCCGCATTAGCCAGATATTTGGTCTGCTTCCAGCGGTTCGAAGCAGTATTCACACCGTTGTTTGCATATACCCTTGGGAAATAGGCATCCGTATGCTCCGGTGTCCAGAAGTCAAGGGTTTCCTTAAACAGACTTCCCCACGTTCCGGTAGGCCATGCAATCTGATCGGTACGCCAAAAGTCACGTTTGCCCACACCACGAAGAAAGACAGAAAGGTCGAACCCTTTCCAACTCAAACCTGCATTGATGCCATAATGGAAGCGAGGTGTAGAGTTACCGATGATACGTTGGTCGCCCGGATCGTCCGCTGTTCCTTTTCCACTCCATATAGTGCTGGCATCATCATCAAAGTTTTTATAAAGTATATCACCCGGATATACTTTCCCTACTCCTTTAGGAATAGGAATGCCTTCTTTAAGCGTTCCGTCGGCATTGAAATCATCTTCTCTATAAAAACGATCGGTTACATATCCCCATATTTCACCAATCTTCTGCCCTTTGCGATAGGTGCCCAGCAAATTGGTCTCGTTGTTAAACTTGGTAATTTCACTCTGCGAATCATAAAGATTGAATCCGATACGGTAATTGAAATCTTTGATACGGTCTCTCCAGTTCAATTCCAGTTCCCAACCATAAGTTTTCAAATTCGCAGCATTCTGCTTGGCAGCAGCCACTCCCACAACCCACGGCAAATCCATTCCCGGTGCCAGCATACCTTTTGTATCACGCCGATACCAATCGAAAGTACCATTCAGGCGATTATCAAAAAATCCGAAGTCAACACCGAAATCGAGCGTATATACTTTTTCCCAGGTGAACGCACTGCTGACCATAGGCGGAGTGGACAAAGTCGTAGGTCTTTGACCGTCTACCAGCCAATTGGTAAGCCCCGGAGCCATCTCCGGTATATACGGATAATTGTCCGGTGAGCCGTCTGCCAGCAAGATGATCTGATTTCCGATCGATCCCCACGAAGCACGAAATTTAAAGTTGGATAGAACATCGCGTGTCGCTGTCATAAAAGGTTCTTCCGAAATGCGCCAACCTGCCGAGAAAGATGGGAAGAATCCAAAACGGTTGTTTTTAGGGAATCGTGAAGTTCCGTCATATCGTCCGTTAGCTTCAAGCATGTAGCGATCCTTGTACGAATAATTCACACGGTAAAAGAGTCCTCTGAGGGCATATTCGTTAAAGGTATCCGTTGCCGTTGTGGTCCCGGTAGCTCCCGATATGGACGGCAGGTTACTCAACAATACATCTTTCCTTTCCGTCCACTGCGATTCCGCATGATTCTCTTCCTGGTTGAATCCACCCATAACACTTATATGATGATTACCTATTGAAAAGTCGTAATTAGCAAATATATTGATTGCATTATAGTTAGTAAATCCCTGTGTCAGCGCATACCGTGTATTTTCCGTGTTATTCAGGACACCGGTAAAGTTCATTCCGATGTATTTATACTGGTTCACATACATGCGGTTGTAGTTCGTCACCCGGTTGTACGTATATTCACCTGTTATCTTCAAGTTTTTCAGAGGCGAAATGATGATACGTCCCAAAGCCCGGAGATCCGTCTTTTTAACAATGCGTGGTTCCCCATAACGGATGTAAGTAGCGGAAGTTTCAGCCGGATAAATAATACCATCCTCTTCATAAGGCGATATATTCTGATAAGAAGGAAGTTGCATGGCACTTCCCCAAATTCCGTTTCTACCGCCTTGCTCCACTTTGTTCTGGGTAGAATTGGCATACCGTATATCCAATTGAGTGGTCAGCCATTTGTTGACCTCCACACTCAGGAAACTTGAGAGATTGGCACGCTCATACCTGTCTTTATCAGTAATAAGGATTCCGTCTTCATTGGTGTATCCCAAACCGATACGATAATTCGTTCTTGAACTTCCTCCCGAAACTGAAAAACTATGATTTTGCATAAAGCCATAATTATCCATCATATCGGCAAACATATCGTTCTCTCTCATCAGAAACAGGTTCCCATCTTCATCGAATACATATCCATTGGGATATTGGGAAGGATTAGCCATATAATCACGTATATACGTCTCCCATTGAGGAATATTCTTACCGTCTACATACGTGTCATTGGGCCATCCCATCTCTTTATATGCCAAGATGGACTCCAACGGACCGGCTTTTTGTGGCAGCTCCAATGCTTTCGAAAACGAGAAATTATTATTATAATTGAATTTAGGAGCCATGTCCTTTTTACCTTGCTTGGTGGTAATCAAGATTACTCCAAACGCAGCACGTGCTCCGTAGATAGCTGCAGAAGCGGCATCTTTCAAGACCGAAACCGACTCGATATCCTGCGGATCGATCATATTGATATCCATCGGTACATTATTGACCAACACCAGCGGACCACCACCGTTGATAGAAGTGGTTCCTCGAATATTGTATGATAGATTGTCACCTGGAGTACCGGTCGTTCCCTCTATTTTTAATCCCGGAACCACCCCTTGCAAAGCTGCCGTAACATTTGTTATCGGACGATCTCCTAATGTTTCCTGTATATTAACTGCTGTAACTGCTCCCGTCAGATTGATCTTCTTTTGTGTTCCGAAGCCGACAACCACTACTTCATCCATCAATTGTGAATCTTCTTTCAACTGAATGACGAAATGAGTTTTTCCATTGGTACTGACCTCCTGAGGCAAATAACCGATATAGGTAACCTGCAACTTACTGTTGTCAGAGACCTCCAATGAAAATTCTCCCTCAAGATTGGTAATCGTGGCCTGCTTACCGCCTACGGCAAGCACATTCGCTCCTATAAGAGGTTCGCCGGTAACGCCCGTCACTTTACCCGTTATCTTTTTCATCTGAGTAGCTTGCCCGGCAGCAGCTTTCTCTTTCTTCTGCTCAACAGGAGTAATGACTATATGCTCAGCCTCATAACGGCAAGTAAAACCGGTATTCTTCAAAAGAGCATCCATTACAAAAGACAGTTCCTTGTCTACAAAGTTTCCTTTAATCTTCCTATTTACATCCAGTCTGGTCTGATTGTATGTAATACTCAATTGAGTCTGCTCCTCAATTTGTTCGAATACTTTTTGCAAAGACTGATTGTTGCCATACACACTTATCTGCTGATTTTGCCCGTACGCAGTGTTATAAATGCATAAAGCGAGAAGTAAAAGAACTATTTTATGAATTTTTACGGATAGAATATTCCTTAATTTGATTTTTAATTTCATAATTTTGTGAGTTAATCAATTAATACTGTTTAAAGTCTCTAAAGGTTAAAAAGTTTTTGATTGATTTCGGGGATCGGAAATGGGTGTGGTAATTTGTTTCCGGTTCCCTTTTTTGCATATGATTGTTCTCCTTTCCTTTACTTTAATGGACAAATAGATATGGATTCGTCCTTCTCCACTTTATAGGTGATACCTCCTACTGTTTTTGTTACAATATCCAAAACATGGAAAATATCATCACGACGCTTAAACTTTATTGTATAAAGGTCCGAATTGATCCGATTCGACTCCATCAGATCAGACGATAACTGAATAGATACTGCATAGCTTCTTTCCAGTGTTCTCAGGATTTCCCTGAGTGACTGGGAAATAAAGTTCATCTCTCCCTTTGTCCAACCCGAATAAACAGAAGCATCTATATCTGTTTTGTTGAATCTACCACTCCGATTTTCGTAATCAAGCTGCTGATTGGGTTCTAAGGTAATAAAACTGTTCGGCTGGTTTTTCTTTCTTACAGCAACAGAACCGGACTCCAATGTAGTAATTGTCCTTCTATCAAAAGGATATGCCTGCAAATTAAACTGAGTACCCAGTACACAAATGTCCAGATGGTTAGTTGCCACCACAAAAGGAAGTTTCTTATTAGGGGCTACCGCAAAGTGCCCTTCTCCGGAAAGATATACAGAGCGGGTATCGCCGGCAAATTGCGTAGGATATAGAAATACGGATCCCGAATTCAGGGTGATGATCGAACCATCCGGTAACGTGATCTGTTTTTGCTCTCCCTTGGGAACGATACATTCTACAAAACGGACTTCCTGCGTGTGATGTTCCACATATATATAGGCTGTTATAATAGATATTAACGGGATAAGAAGAATAGCTGCTATATGCGCCCACCGATGTAGATAGGCCGGCCGGGCAGAAGAAAGCCCTGCTCTTTTTTGAAACTTACGTAAAGAATGCCGGGTACCGGCATCTGCTTCAGGACGATATTCGTCCCATATCTGAAGAAGCGCTTCTTCTTTCCGTTGTTTGCCGGAAGGATCAAGAAGCCATGTCCACACTTTATTTTTAAGGTCCGGACTGGCTATGAAGGCCATAAAGTTGTGTATGATTTTGTATGCGTCAGACATAGTATGTTTTATGGATTATATATATAAGATACGTAACCCGCCAAACACACACAGTTCAAAGAACACTTTTTTTTATATAGCTTGTTAAGTTTATACGAAAGTAGCCATAATGACCCAAAACAATATCTTACGTATATCAGCCAAAGCCTGGGTCAGATGATTCTCAACTGTACGCTTGCTAATGTTCAGTTCACGGGCTATATTTTCATTACTAAGCCCCTGTTCGCGGCTCATCTGATAAATCTTTCTTCTTTGAGAAGGCATTCTTTCAACAGCGATGGCTATAATCAGTTCTAATTCTTTCGCGTTCAGTTCCGATTCTATTTCATACAGATCGGAGTTATCATCCGATAACTGCCTGGATTGATAATTTTTAAATAACAAAGAGCGCTCGATGTACCGGAAAACCGCATTCCGGGCTATACGGAACAGGTATGCATCCAAGTTGTCTATCTGCTTCAGATTTCCCCGGTTCTGCCACAATGACATAAATATATCCTGCGAAAGATCTTCCGCCTCTTCAGCATCCTGTAACAAGCCATTAATGAATCCTTTGACCCGGGGATAATAATCAAGAAAGAAGCCCTCAAACTTTTGGGGACTTTCCAGACTATCCGCATCGGCCACCGGAAACTTCCTTATGAATTTCATTATACAGATAATTTAAAATAGCTCTATAAACACACATCCCTCGACATTCAGAACAGTATTTTAGAGATAATCAATTTAGGTTAACTTTATATTGGTTTTGTATATCAACAAAAGTTATTATAGTCAGAAATCACCACGGATTACATCAATTGCCACAGAATTTTACATTGACCATCAGTCATTTATTTTTTATCTGTGTGAATCAGTGTAATCCGTGATGATTTTTTTCGCAACACTCCCTACTGATGAATGATCAGTGCAGACTGTGCCGGAACCGTCACCTCAGGTCCGTATAACGAGCCCAACCCTCTTTCATCAATCACACCATCTCTGCATACAACAGTGTATTTACCTTCGGGTATCGCCAGTTTGGCAGGAACAGAACGGGCATTAAGTGCCACGATAATGTTGTCCCAAGTATCTCCGTTAGCGCGGTCTTTCAAGCGGAAAGCCACCAGATTACCACCATCTACCGGGAGGAATTCCAGGTGCTTACGTACCATCTCGGCATCTCCCATACGGAAAGCGGGATGGGCTTTACGAATACTGATCAAACGCTTATAATAGGCGAACACATCTTCGTGAGTTGTCTTTCGGTTCCAATCAATGGCATTAATAGAATCGGGACTCTCAAAACTATTATGCACCCCTTTCTTGTCACGCATCACCTCTTCTCCGGCATAGATGAACGGAATACCTTGCGAAGTCAGCACTGCCGTCTGCGCCAGTTTGTCAAGTCGTACGAGTTGTTCGGGTGTGATGCCGGGGATACTCGACTTCAAGCGATCTACCAAGCACATATCATCGTGGCAGGATACGTAACTGATCATCTGAGTAGGCTGGGAAGCCCAGGGAGCTTTACTGTAATTCACCGAATCATTGTTGACTTGAGGGTGACTGACAGCTCCTACAATACCAAACTTAATGCTCTCTTCTTCCCCGGGGATCCCGGCAAGGAACGCTCCCTTATGATTATCATTAAAAGGACCACGCAACGCATCACGCATTTCATCGGAAAAGGCGGCAATACCCGGCATTTTACAGGTATTGACCTTCATTGCCAGCGAATCACCCGGATACTGAGGTGCTTCCGCTGCCCAACCTTCACCATAAATAATGATAGAAGGATCTACAGCACTGACCGCCTTACGGATTTCATTCATCGTCTCGATGTCGTGAATGCCCATCAGGTCGAAGCGGAAACCATCGATATGGTATTCCTTGATCCAGTGAAGCACGGATTCAATCATATATTTACGCATCATAGGCCGGTTGCTTGCCGTCTCGTTACCACAAGCCGAACCATTGGCCAACGAACCATCCGGCTTCTGGCGATAAAAATATCCAGGTACCGTACGTTCGAAGTTACTGCCATCGGTGTTGTATGTATGATTGTATACCACATCGAGCACTACCCGTATACCGGCTTTATGCAGTGCCTGTACCATCTGCTTAAACTCGCGGATGCGGACAGCCGGATCGTAAGGATCGGTAGCATACGAACCATCGGGTACATTGTAATTCTGCGGATCATATCCCCAGTTGTATTTATTTTCATCCAACTTGGTTTCGTCTACCGAAGCATAATCATAAGACGGAAGCAAATGGACGTGTGTTACTCCCAGCTCGATCAGATGATCGATTCCGGTCAGCAATTTGGCAGAGTTCATCGTACCATGTTCTGTCAATGCCAAAAATTTTCCCTTATGCTGAATCCCTGATGTAGAATCTACTGAAAAATCACGATGGTGCATTTCATAAATGATCGCATCAGCCGGTGATTTCAACGGCGGTCGCTGATCTGTCTCCCAACCTTGTGGATCGGTGGACTTCAAGTTGATAATGGCCGCACGTTTTCCGTTCACCCCTACCGCTTTGGCATTGATACCGGGTGTATCACCCATCCATTTATCGTTTACCTTGACATTGAATGTGTAGAACTTCCCCATCAGATCCTTTCTGACCGTTGCCATCCAAGTGCCTTCTTCACCCGGTTCCATAGGAATCGTCTCGTAAGCATGCCCACCTTCACCCGAATCGAACAACATCAGACGGACTTCATCGGCAGTAGGCGCCCAAAGGGTAAACTTGGTAGACTCCGGTGAATATTCCATCTCCGTGAGGCTACCCGAACGTACCGGATATAATTCGTAAGACGCATATTCTTTCTTGGCGGGAGTACAACTCACTACAGCTGTAGCCGCTGTCACTCCGATAAAGGCAAGATAGTTCATTTTCATGTTTTTCTCTCTATTATATATATTGTTATCTACTTATTGTCTAAGTTCAGAATCCGTCGCTACTTTACTCTTTCGGGATTTTTGGCTATAAAATCTTTCCAACCGCTATACCCTTTCTCCATTACCGGACGCCCCATCTGCAGGAAATGACAATAAGCAGCTGCCAATCCGTCGGTAGCATCCATAAAAACAGGCATATCCTCTTTGGCAAAATGCAGCATGCGTTGCAACATATCCGCCACTTGTTCTTTAGAGGCCTGCCCGTTGCCGGTGATGGCCATCTTTATTTTCAGCGGGGCATATTCAGTAATAGGAATATCACGGCTCAACGCAGCCGCCATCGCTACTCCCTGAGCACGTCCGAGCTTCAGCATCGACTGCACGTTTTTCCCGAAAAAAGGAGCTTCAATTGCCAGTTCATCGGGCAAGTAACTTTCGATAATACTAAGCACCCGTTCGTGGATATGACGAAGTTTGAGGTAATGGTTGCCGAACTTCCGCAAATCGATGATTCCCATAGCGATCATCTCGGGTCTTGTCCCGCAAACACGGAGCACTCCGTATCCCATGATCGTAGTACCGGGATCAATGCCCAGAATAATCTTTTCTTTTACCGGCTGAATCACTCCAATACCTCCATCAATGTGGGAAATCCGACTACTTTATCCTTAAATATCTTCACCAGCTCTTGGTTGAGCCGCGCACCCTGATCCTGATGCCAGCGATGCAGCACGACAGAATCGTCCACCTCCCATTGGAGCGAATAGGAAGTACCTTCGTCACGATGACTCAACACACGACAGATGCGCGGAGCACGGAGAGCACCGTGTTTCTCTACTTCAGGAATATAACTCTCTTTGATCCAGATCAAAAAATTATCATGAACTTCGTCGTCCACCTGAAAAGTGGTATTGTATATCAGCATATTTTTTATCTTTAAGTTGATTATTTCCGCAAACATAGCAATTATTTCAGAATAATACATTATATTTGCAGCACCAAAACAGATAAACGTTCGCAAACGTTATCATTAAGAGCATGGGGGGGTTAGCTCATCTGGCTAGAGCGTAACACTGGCAGTGTTAAGGTGATCGGTTCGAGTCCGATACTCTCCACACCCAATTAATAAAAATAGTAAATATTTCATCATTAAAGTGGGGAAATCCGTGAGGACTTCCCCATTTTGTTTTTTCCAGGATTTACCACAGAGTATACCGGTATACAACACTATATACGAAACAGGACAAAAAACGAAGGAGATAGTGTTAGTTATTAGAGTTAACGAAACATGGAACGGAGTCTATTCCAGAAGCCCTCCGTTTTTTCCTCGTTCGCCTTATATTTTTCGATCATCTCGCTGGTTTCTTTCTTATATCTGTCCAGCGATGCCCCCATTTCGTCTAAGCTCGCTATACCTTCTATTATCATCTCCACTTCGTCTTTGGCCGCCGGCTCAGTTCCGGTTTCGACCTCTTCGTTTTCCAGCTTCCCGGCATCCGGCATTGTCTCCCCGGGCATCCCGAACTTCGCCTCCGTCGCCGCCATCATCTCTTTCCACGCCCCGCTTTGAGCATAGTTTTCGTCTACCAGCGCTTTTATCTGGAGCTGCCGTATTTCCTGCGCTTCCTTCCGCGACACCACCTCCACGTCTCTACCAAAATATGTTCGGGCACACCTTTCAAATTCGCTCTCGATTTTCCTCCAAGCGCCCTTTTCGCCCAGTCTGCTTTTGAAGCTGTTTTCCGTGCTATTGTATTTATACATTTCCCTCTCCAGACGGGCGACCCTCGTAATCAGTTCCCGGCGCTGAGCCCGCAGTTCCATTTCACGGATATGCAAATTCCCCACCTCGTCCGACAGTTCCTGCAGGCTTTCATCCTCTCCGGTGTTTCCGGCCTCCCCCACGTTTGGGCACTTTTCCCATTTGAGAAGTCGTTTTTTGAGTCTCTCTACGCGCTTCTCGTTCTCCCGGTTTTTCTCTTTCAGCCGTTCGCACCGTTCAATGTAATATATCTCCTTGTCGCGCAGGTCACTGCACATCCGATTAGCGTCTTCATGGCTCTGCCTTGCTCTCAGCAGCGTATGCTCCATTTCCTTAAAAGAGTCGCGGCTTCGTTCAAGGTCGGTTTGGAGACGCTTGATAAGTTCGTCCGAGCTTTCGGGCAGCCTCCTGGTCACCTTCCTGTACGCTATGAGGTAGTCTTTTACAGATTCAAATCCCATTTCCCGAGCTATCCGATACAGAGGGGCGGCTGTGAAGGCACTGTTGAACAGTTTTCGATCTTCGGTGTTCAGCTTGTCAATCATCACGCAGAGTAGTCGGTGCAGAACGGGGAGGAAATCATCCAGAAGACGCATCTTGAGTCCGGCATCTTCGTCTGCACGCAGTTCCGCCTCGATGCGCTGCTCAAACTTCGCGCAAAGTTGCTCGTAATTGGTTTTCAGGTGCGCCAACCGTTTTTCTTTCTCTACCAATTCGCACACGCTCCCGTCATCAATCAGCACCACGCTGCCCACAACGGAAGTGGTGATTTGGCTTTCACGTACCCACGCTATCACTCTCTCTACACTGATTCCATATTTATCAGATATACTTTTTACTGACTTCCAATCGGCCATATCGATACAATTTAAGGTTTGCAGAAATCAGATGCAGAGTACGAAGCACTCGCAATTTACATAATAATAGTATTAACGGACGGTTCACCCAATCACCCTTCTGCACCCGCTAAATCAATCATTTATTACATAATAACGAATCATTTGTAAATAAAATAATCGCATAGTCCTATCTTTTAACATTCATACGAGGTCCGTACGGCTCAATGAAGGTATCCCCGACGTTTTCTCCAACGCTGAAAACATTTCATCAGCGCCTCCTAGCTGACTTCGGTGATGCGATAACGACGGATAGGACCGGCATGCAGTTTATGATAGGAACAACTACAGTAACCCGTTATGATAAAAAAGAGATTCACTAGTGAAAGAAAGCACTCCTCTTACACAAGAAGATGTACGTTATCATAAAAGACAGACGAGCGATTACAACACCTACTGCTGCATGAGGAAGAGAAAATATCTCTCCACCTCCCATTATCATATACAAATAAAGAAAGAGAAAGCCTAAAGATCGGCAAGAGTCAACCAACCGACACATTTTATTTCTTTCTATCCTCTTTGATTGCAATATTATTGTTACTTTTGCAGCAATTTAACGAAAATCGAATAACAATAAATCGCAAGATATGATAGCTAAGATTAATCAACTTCTTGAAGAGGTGGGGGCCTTGAAAGCCGCCAATGCCGAAGAACTCGAAGCTCTGCGCATCAAATACCTCAGCAAGAAAGGAGCCATCAATGACTTGATGGCAGATTTCCGCAATGTGGCTGCCGAACAGAAAAAAGAAGTCGGCATGAAGCTCAACGAGCTGAAAACAAAAGCACAAGAAAAAATCAACGCACTGAAAGAGCAGTTCGACAACCAGGACAACGGACAGGACGATCTCGACCTGACCCGTTCGGCTTATCCCGTGGAGCTGGGCACACGCCATCCGCTTTCCATTGTGCGCAACGAAATCATTGACATCTTTGCCCGTCTGGGATTCAACATTGCCGAAGGTCCGGAAATAGAAGATGACTGGCATGTGTTCTCCGCACTCAACTTTGCCGAAGACCATCCGGCACGAGACATGCAAGACACATTCTTCATCGAATCCCATCCCGACGTACTACTGCGCACACACACCTCATCGGTACAGAGCCGTGTGATGGAGGTTTCGCAACCACCTATCCGTATCATCTGTCCGGGACGCGTTTACCGTAACGAAGCTATCAGCTATCGCGCACACTGTTTCTTCCACCAGGTAGAAGCGCTGTACGTAGACCGCGATGTATCTTTCACCGACCTGAAACAAGTGTTGCTGCTCTTCGCCAAAGAGATGTTCGGTGCCGATACGAAGATTCGCCTGCGTCCGTCGTACTTCCCGTTCACAGAGCCCAGCGCCGAAATGGATATCAGCTGTAACATCTGCGGCGGAAAAGGCTGCCCCTTCTGCAAACACACCGGCTGGGTGGAAATCTTGGGTTGCGGAATGGTAGACCCGAACGTACTCGATGCCAACGGAATAGACAGCAAAGTGTATAGCGGATATGCTCTGGGTATGGGTATCGAACGCATCACAAACCTGAAATATCAGGTGAAAGACCTCCGCATGTTCTCCGAAAACGATACACGTTTCCTGAAGGAGTTCGAAGCGGCCTATTAAATTTTACTGCCGCAGACATGAACACAGAGTCTCACAGGGTTTTCTTAAAATTAAAAAAAGGCTCTCTGTGAGACTTTGTGTTACTCTGCGGTCCAATCAAAACTACCATACTATGCCCAAAGATAGGCTTGTCACCCCCAGCTATGTTCTGATACTGGCAGCAAACTTCCTTTTATACTTTGCCTTCTATCTGATTCTGCCTGTATTGCCTTTCTATCTGACTGAAATTTTCCAAACCGGAAATGCAGCCGTAGGGGTCATTTTATCCTGCTACACCGTAGCTTCACTCTGTATCCGCCCCTTCTCGGGCTATCTGCTGGACACGCTGGCACGCAAGCCACTCTACCTGATCGCCTACTTCCTGTTCATCACCGTCTTTGCCGGATACATCCTTGCCGGGGTGCTGTCACTGTTCATCATGCTCCGGGTGGTGCATGGACTGGCTTTCGGAATGGTGACCGTAGCGGGTAATACCATCGTAATCGACATCACTCCTTCTTCCCGCCGCGGAGAAGCGGTAGGCTACTACGGACTGATGAACAACACGGCCATGAGCTTCGGACCGATGATCGGACTTTTTATGCACGACACCTGTTCGTTCGAGACCATCTTCCTGTGTTCACTCCTCTCCGGTACAGTGGGGTTTGCGGCTGCCTGCCTGGTAAAGACACCTGTTAAGGAACCGGTAAAACGTGAACCGATTTCACTGGACCGGTTCGTATTAATTAAAGGTATACCTGCGGGAGTGGCATTGCTCCTACTCTCCATTCCCTACGGCATGACGAGTACTTATATAGCCATGTATGCCAAGGAGATCGGGATCACACTCAGCTCCGGGCTGTTCTTCACCTTTATGGCAGTGGGCATGGCTGTCTCACGCATGTTCTCCGGACGCCAGGTGGACAAAGGACGTATCACACAAGTCATCACCCTGGGACTCTATCTGGTGTGTGCCTGCTTTTTCACACTGGCAGCCTGCGGCAAATTGATGTCGCTGAGTCCCGAACTGACAGATGTGCTTTTCTTTATGGTGGCTCTGTTGCTGGGAGTCGGATTCGGCACCATGTTTCCGGCCTTCAATACCCTGTTTGTCAACCTGGCCCCTAACAGCCAACGCGGCACGGCCACTTCCACCTACCTGACTTCATGGGATGTAGGCATCGGCATCGGCCTGATACTGGGCGGATATATCGCCCAACTGACTTCGTTCGACATGGCTTACTTCTTCGGAGCTTGCCTGACGGTGGTTTCCACCTTTTATTTCAACCTGAAAGTCGCACCCCATTATCATAAGAACAAACTAAGATGACAAAGAAAGAACGTTATGAAAAAGTAATCGCCTGGTTTCAGGAAAATGTGCCCGTAGCCGAAACGGAACTGCATTACAACAACCCGTACGAACTGCTGATCGCCGTTATCCTCTCCGCACAGTGTACAGACAAGCGGGTGAACATGATCACCCCTAGAATTTATCAGGATTTCCCCACACCGGAAGCACTGGCTGCTACCACACCGGAGGTGATATTCGAGTACATACGCAGCGTATCTTACCCCAATAACAAGTCGAAACATCTGGTGGGCATGGCACGCATGCTGGTGAACGACTTCAACAGCGAAGTACCCGATACGCTTGAAGAACTGATCAAGTTGCCCGGTGTAGGGCGCAAAACGGCCAATGTCATTCAGTCCGTCGTGTTCAACAAAGCTGCCATGGCGGTAGACACTCACGTCTTCCGCGTGAGTCACCGCATCGGACTGGTAGGTAATTCCTGCACCACCCCGTTCAGTGTAGAAAAAGAACTGATGAAGAACATCCCCGACGAGCTGATTCCCATCGCTCACCACTGGCTGATCCTGCACGGACGTTACGTCTGTCAGGCCCGCACTCCCAAATGTGAAACCTGTGGTTTACAATTGATGTGTAAATATTACTGTGAGAAGTATAAAGTTAGCAAAGACACACCGAAGAGGAAGAATAAATAACGATTTCATAGCAAAAAAGAGAAATTAATACTAACTTTGCGGTCATCATAAAAGAAACTAACACTTTTAAAGTAAATAAATAAAGTATTATGCAGACAATTGACAATTTCAATTTTGCCGGTAAAAAGGCATTCGTTCGCGTGGACTTCAATGTACCCTTGGACGAAAACTTCAACATTACAGACGACACTCGTATCCGTGCTGCACTTCCTACCCTGAAGAAGATTCTGGCAGACGGTGGTAGCATCATCATCGGTTCTCACCTGGGCCGTCCGAAAGGCGTTGCTGACAAATTCTCTCTGAAACACATTGTTAAGCATGTATCAGAGTTACTGGGCGTTGAAGTTCAGTTTGCCAACGACTGTATGGGCGAAGAAGCTGCTGTAAAAGCCGCTGCTCTGCAACCGGGCGAAGTGCTGTTGCTTGAAAACCTTCGCTTCTACGCTGAAGAAGAAGGCAAACCAAGAGGATTGGCTGAAGACGCAACCGACGAAGAAAAAGCCGCAGCCAAGAAAGCCGTAAAAGAGAGCCAGAAAGAATTTACCAAGAAATTGGCTTCGTATGCAGACTGCTACGTAAACGACGCATTCGGTACAGCTCACCGTGCTCATGCTTCTACAGCACTGATCGCTAAATACTTCGACACCAACAATAAGATGTTTGGCTACCTGATGGAAAAAGAAGTGAAAGCCGTTGATAAGATATTGAACGACATCAAGCGTCCGTTTACTGCCATCATGGGTGGATCAAAAGTATCTTCTAAGATCGAAATCATCGAAAACCTGCTGAACAAGGTAGACAACCTGATCATCACAGGCGGTATGACTTACACTTTCACCAAAGCAATGGGTGGACAGATCGGTCTGTCTATCTGCGAAGATGACAAACTGGATCTGGCTCGCGAACTGATGCAGAAAGCCAAAGACAAAGGTGTAAATCTGGTATTGGCTGTTGACGCTAAGATTGCTGACGCTTTCTCTAACGATGCCAATACTAAATTCTGCCCGGTTAACGAAATCCCTGACGGATGGGAAGGTCTTGACATCGGTCCGAAATCTGAAGAGATCTTTGCCGAAGTGATCAAGAATTCTAAGACAATTCTTTGGAATGGTCCGACAGGTGTATTCGAATTCGAAAACTTCACTCACGGCTCTCGTTCAGTAGGCGAAGCTATCGTTGAAGCTACTAAGAACGGCGCTTTCTCACTCGTTGGCGGTGGCGACTCTGTAGCTTGTGTCAACAAGTTCGGTCTGGCAAACGGTGTATCTTATGTTTCTACAGGCGGTGGAGCACTGCTCGAAGCAATCGAAGGAAAAGTTCTTCCGGGTATTGCCGCTATCCAGGAATAAGACTGAAGTGAATCACTATAAGACAGAAAAGGCAACCCCGCTCGGAGTTGCCTTTTTTAAAAGCCGGAAATGGGGAGAGAGCCTCCTTTTCAGTATCCTGTTCCTTTTCTTTCTATCAGCCTGCACAGGAAAGAAAGAGAAGCATTCCGCTTTGCCGGAACTGCAAACTCTGACTTTCGGACTGATGCCTTCTTTCGATGGACTGCCTTCTCTGGTTGCTGTCCGTCAGGGTATTTATGACTCACTGGATATCAAAATCGATTTCATTACTTATGCTTCGGCAACTGACCGCGATGCCGCTTTTTTATCGGGACAACTTGATGGTATGCTCACCGACTACCCGGGTGCAACTCTGTTGCAGGCAAAAGGAAGCCGCTTACGTCTGGTTATGGAAACCGATGGCAGCCTCAATCTGATAGCAAGTAAAAAAAGCAATGTCAGGAATCCGGACGGTTTGAAAGGGAAGAATATTTCTGTCTCCGGCAATACCTTTGTAGAATATGCCACAGACGAAGTAATGAAACGGGCCTGCCTGCACCCCGGAGAAGTGAACAAACCTGAAATAAACAATATCCCCTTGAGGCTGATGATGTTGGAGGACGGACAGATCTCCGCATCTTTCTTACCCGGACCGGCAACGGCAATTGCCCTGAACGATGGGCATACAGCATTACTGAACACAAGACAAATGGAACTGCATTGCACCGGAATTGTTTTCTCAGAAAAAGCCATCACGGAAAAAGACGAAGAGATCAGGCGGTTTATCACCGGCTACAATCTTGGCGTGAAATACTTGCAAACCCATCCTCAAAACGAATGGACGGAAATTTTAGTAAAAGAATTCGGACTGCAGGAAAAGGCGGCCATGCAGATAGACTTGCCGGACTATCGGCCTGCTACCCGTCCGTCTTACCACGACATAGAAAAAATCATTGCCTGGCTGAAGAGTAAAGGGGCAATCCCCGACTATTATCCGGGAGAAAATTTAGTGGATACCACCTTCATTCCCGGCACACTCAAACCACAATAAATACAACAAAGTAAAGATGAAAAACACATTCCTGTTAACATTCGCACTGATACTCCTGACAGGCAGCCCCCTGAAAGCGCAGGAGAAAGAAGAGGCTGCTACACTGAATAAAGTGGCCAACACACTGAAAGAGCGAATCACTCTGGCCGGATACGCGCAGTTGGGATATACCTATGACGATGCAGCAAAAAAAATGAATACGTTCGACATCAAACGAATCATTTTCATGGCTCACGGAAAGATCACGGACCGCTGGACCTGTGATTTTATGTACGACTTTTACAACGGCGGCATGCTGCTCGAAGTTTACACCGATTACCGGATTCTACCCGGGCTGAAAGTGCGTATCGGCGAATTTAAAGTTCCTTATACCATCGAAAATGAATTGTCGCCCACTACCGTAGAACTGATCAACTGCTATTCTCAGTCAGTCTGCTATCTGGCAGGGGTGAGCGGCAGTGATGTCGCCTGTGGCATGACATCGGGACGCGACATCGGGGCCATGGTTCATGGAGGCCTGCTGAATGATCTGCTATGCTACAAACTAGCCATAATGAATGGACAAGGACTTAACATCAAGGATAAAAACAATCAAAAAGATATCGTCGGCAACCTGATGGTGAATCCCCTGAAATGGCTGTCGGTGGGTGGTTCGTTTATCAAAGGGACCGGACACGCCATTGCCGACTCCGAAATAACCGGCATCCGGGCAGGAGAAAACTATACCAAAAATCGCTGGAGCATAGGAGGCATCATCACGACAACACCGTTCAGCCTCCGTTCCGAATATCTGGCCGGAAAGGATGGAGGCGTGAAGAGTGATGGTTTTTATGCCACCGGATGCTACCGGATGCTACGCAATTTCGACCTTGTGGCTTCGTATGACTATTTCAATGCAAACAAAGCCGTCAGTAGGAAACAGACCAATTATATAGCCGGACTGCAATATTGGTTCTATCCCAAGTGCAGGCTGCAAGCACAATACACTTTCTGCGACCGGAATAAAGGAAAAGACAGTAATCTGTTTCAGGCGCAGGTACAGGTAAGATTCTGAAATAATTATAATAACAATAACCAATGGAACACAAAATCAGCGAACCCAATGCCCGTGTAGACGTGGCCGATGTATTGAGAGGACTGGCTGTGATGGGCATCATCATCCTACACAGTATCGAACATTTCAACTTCTATTCCTTTCCGGACACCGTTCCCTGCGAATGGATGAAATTCACCGACAAAGCTATCTGGAACGGACTCTTTTTTGTCTTCAGCAACAAAGCATACGCCGTATTTGCCCTACTGTTCGGCTTTAGTTTCTATATACAAGACAACAATCAGCAACGCCGCGGCAAAGACTTTCGTCTCCGGTTCATCTGGCGAATGGCGCTGCTCTTTATCATCGGGCAGTTCAATGCAGCTTTCTTTACCGGTGAGATACTGACGATGTACGCCATGCTCGGTCTGATACTTCCCCTGTCCTGTCGTCTCAGCGATCGGAGCATAGCTATCTTCGCCACTCTGCTCATCATACAACCGATAGACTGGTGCAAAGTGATCTATGCCCTTTGCAATCCGGATTATGTAGCCGGTCCCGGTCTGGCTTCCCATTACTTCGGAATTGCCTTCGATGTACAGAAAAACGGCACCTTCCTCGAAACAATCCGTATGAATCTCTGGGAAGGGCAACTCGCCAACCTGACCTGGGCACTGGAACATGGACGTATCTTGCAGACCCCTGCCCTCTTCCTCTTCGGTATGCTTGTGGGACGTAAGGGATTATTTCTTTATAGCGAACAAAACGAGCAGCACTGGCTCAAAGCATTGGGCATCTCGTTAATCTGTTTCTTTCCTCTGTATGGACTGAATAATATGTTGCCGGAGTTTATCACCCGCAACGCCATACGGGTACCTCTGCAATTGATCATCAGCTCTCTCAGCAACCTTAGTTTCATGGTACTGCTGGTCAGCGGACTGCTTATCACTTTTTATCGCATCAAAGACCGCAGATTTCTGATGCGCTTCACCTCGTACGGAAAGATGAGTCTGACAAACTATATCGGACAATCCGTCATTGGGTCCCTCCTTTTCTATCACTGGGGCTTCGAACTAGGACGTTTCCTGGGAATTACTTATAGTTTCTTTTTTGGCATCCTTTTTGTACTTCTTCAAATGGCATTCTGTTCCTGGTGGCTCAGCCACTTCAAACACGGCCCCTTTGAAGGTTTATGGAAACGCCTTACATGGATTGGAAACAATAAACGGAAGTAAATTATGAACGAACAACTTATCAATGAACAATATCAATATATTCTCCGACTGATCGGACAAAAACGCCTGAAGGAAGCATTAACTCAATTGGAATCATTCCTATGGAAGTGCCCCGAATGGTCGCTCCGTACCCGTCTGGAACAAATACAGACTTCGTACAGCTACATGTTGCAATACATGCGCCAGGGCGTAGAAGACCCGGAACGTAGAAAGCTGTATCAGAAACTGCTGACCGACACACTCGAGATTACCGACCAGGCGCGAATTACGTTGCTGGACAGCGTATCGAACCATTACTATCACCAGTACCGTACCCGCCTTTCCGAAGAGGTATCCCCCCTCACTCTGGAGATGCTGATGCATACGCTCGAATCGTTCAATGACGATCTTGCCGTAAGCGGATTCGTCTCAGACCAAAACATGGAGGAAGTGCTGAAACGCCATGAAGACAGTTTGAAGACTTTGTTTTTGCAAACCTGGACCCATACTAACTGGACTGCGGAAGAAGTGGCGGCCGCACAAGCCATGCTTCAGTCCGAACTGCTTCCGGTGAACGACCTTTGCCTCTTCACAAGCGCCGTTACCCTCAGTGTGATGGAGTGTTTCGACCTCAAGAAACTCTTGTGGCTGATAGATGCTTACCGTCATCCCAATGTACAGGTCAGCCAACGAGCCCTGGTAGGAATTACTTTTATCCTGCATGCCTATTCGCCACGCATCTCTTTCTATCCGGAGATCAACCTGCGCATCACAGCGCTGATGGAAGAAACTGCATTTGAAAGAGACTTGTTACGCATACATATCCAGATACTACTCAGCCAGGAGACGGAAAAAATCGACAAGAAAATGCGTGAGGAGATCATCCCCGAAATGCTGAAAAGCATGTCGCCTATGCGCAACATGAAATTCGGCTTCGAAGAGTCCGACGAAGAGAAAGATGACACCAATCCTGACTGGGCAGATGCCATCGAGAAGTCGGGACTGGGTGACAAGTTGCGTGAAATGAACGAATTGCAACTAGAAGGAGCCGACGTATATATGAGCACTTTCTCACAACTCAAGAGTTATCCATTCTTCAGAGAGATCTCCAACTGGTTCTATCCTTTTGACAAGCAGCAATCGGATGTGATCAAAGAGTTCCGTCATCGGGGAAAAGAGGGAGGAAGCCTATTGGAAATCATCCTGCAATCGGGTTTCTTCTGCAACAGCGATAAGTACTCACTTTTCTTCACGATGCAGCAATTGCCACAATCGCAGCGGGACATGATGCTGAATCAGCTTACGGATCAGCAGATAGAAGAATTGGCAGACCAGTCGAAAGCCGAAACGCTAAAGAAGTTCTCCGAACGTCCCGATACGGTAAGCAACCAATATCTGCACGATCTGTACCGCTTCTTTAAACTCTATGCCCGGAGACTGGAATTTCGTGACTTATTCAAAGAGTCCATCTGCCTCTACAACGAACCGGATTTGATAGATATTCTATTCAATCCGGAAGCCATGGAAGCCATAGCTAATTTTCACTTCAAGAAGAAGCACTGGGAAGAAGCCGCCGAAGCCTACGATACGATAGTTGATATGCTTATGGATGAAGAAGAAGCAGAAATCTGCCAGAAGCAGGGCTACTCCTTGCAGAAACTAAAACGATATGACGAAGCCATCAAGGCCTACCGGAAAGCAGATATCCTGAAATCGAACAACGTATGGACCAACCATCATCTGGGCACTTGCTATCGCCTCAACAGGCAATTCAAAGAGGCCCTGAAATATTATCGGAAAGTGGAAGAAGTGTTGCCGGAAGATACGAAAGTGATTTTTTACATAGGTAGTTGTCTGGCGGAAATGTGGAATTTTGAAGAAGCGTTGAACTACTTCTTTAAACTTGATTTTCTGGAGAGTAACTGCGTCAAAGCCTGGCGTGCCATCGGTTGGTGTTCGTTCATGATCGCTAAACGCGAACAGGCCATGAAGTATTATGATAAAGTGATTGATCAAAGCCCAATGCCGGTAGATTACCTGAACGCCGGTCATGTAGCATGGTCTTTGGGAGACGTGGAAAAAACCCTCTCTCTATATACCAAAGCCGCAGAACTATATGGCAGCAAAGAGCTGTTCCTTGAAGTGTTCCGTAAAGACGAGGAGATTATCACAAGCAAAGGAGTCACCCTGGATGACATTCCCTTGGTTCTCGATCTGATTTAAAACAAAAAAGAAAAACAGAATGATCAGAGTGTGGCAGGAGTCGATCACTAATTAACAGATTCCTGAGGCACTCTGATCTTTTTTAATAACCCGCTTATTATCATCCATCTGACAACGTAGCATACCCCTTAAAGCTTCCCCTGCAAAAAATAATTTGAAAATAATTTCATATCCGTGCAACTTAATACGATTCCATCACGTCTAATAGACAAAGAAAGATATAAACTAACTAAACAATAAAGGATATGAAAACAATTACATTTTTCAAAAGAGTATTAGCTTCTGCTGCATTAGTTTCAGTATGCGGATTCGCATGTGCAACCAACAATGGAAAACAGTTTATCCATAACGATACGATGGAAGGAGGAAAGTTGGTTTGCCGTGAAATATATGCAATGAACGATGCCGCCTCAGGCATACTGAATCCGGTAAAGATGTATAAATACAGCTACGATACCGATCAACAGAAAACGGTGAAATCCACCTATGCATGGAACATATTCAAGAACACTTGGGAAACAGAATCGAGGACCGTAATCTCTCGGTACGAGACCGAAACATCGGTGGAGTATTCTGTATGGAATAAAGAAAAAGGATCATTCGATCTATCAAAAAAATATATATACATAACTGACAATAACAATCAACTGATTGCCCAATATGCATACAAAATGAACTCCCGCACCAATCAATGGATATTAGAGAAAGACGCCTTGACACCCATTTACGAAAACATCTACGCAACAACCCGTTAACGGAGCCCCTCGGATGCAGGGAAAGTCAAACACCACAATCGGATGAACCGGAACGTAAAAGGAAAAAGCCGGATCCGGAAGTTGGCAAAAGAACAATTATCCTATGTTCTCTTTATCGAAACATTGTCAGAACCCCCAAACGATCAATCAAGACATGCTATTGGTAATCAACCGACTGAGCAATCTTGAAAGCTAACAGTAGAAAGTTTGTTTTAACATAGTGTTAAAGTTAGTGCTTTAGATATAAACAACAAGTCTTTGATATATCAAAGACTTGTTGTTTATATCCGGAAAAGTAAAAATGAAAATTATGAATTAACAATGTTAACGTCCCGTAGGCTGACTCACTTTTACCCAGTCAATCTCCATCTTTGCAGGCAATTCACTATCCGTTATAGTACCGGGCCAAGTTCCGGGACCACCCAAGGCATAATTTAAAATCAAATAAAAAGAGGTGTCGAACGGCCACTGCTTTTTGACACTCTCATCAGCCAAGTGCAAGTTAGGATAAACCAAAGTAGTAGCTCCATTCACCTTAAAAGTAAGAGCTTCGGGAGTCCACTCGATACCAAATATATTGAATTGCCCTTTATTGTAAGACACTGTTTTTGTCGGAACAGGCTTAGTGAATCCCAGATCATTTTTATAATGACTGTGAATTGTCTGATATACAATGCCATCATGATTCAACTGTTCCATAATATCTATTTCACCGCAAGCAGGCCATCCACTGTAAACGGGTTTGGCAGGCATCATCCAGATGGCAGGCCATCCGCCCTTTGCCGTCTTGGTGAAACGGGCGCATATCTCTATCTTACCATATTGAAATTCCGCTTTACCCAATGATTGCACTCCTCCTGTCTTATATACTCCGTTCACTTTTTCGGCAACCAACACTAATTTTCCATCGTGTACATAAGCCTGATCATAGCTTTCGGATAAATATTTGCTCCAAGCCGGGCTTCCCTTCTTACACAAACTCCATTTATTTCTATCAGGAATACTATCTGCCTGGTTGAAATCATCTTGGAAAACGACCTTCTCCGAAACTGCATCCGCCCTTGTCAGAGGCGCATCGATCATTGAATCATCAGAAGACGAACAAGCATGGAAGAAAAGTGCCGATATGGCAACACTGCATGATAAGACAAGAAATCTTTTCATAATACTAAGATTTTAGAGTTAAACATAAAATTACTAATAAGCAACAAACCGTATATTTATTTAGTTCATCGTCCCCCATTGTTTTTTTATACAATCCGATAGAGATGACAAATCTGTCCGATTAGAATTTATGTAAGTATCAATAAAGTATAGTGTTGTCTATCCCATTCAAAGTCATCGGCTATGAAGCCAACGCTATTTCCCCTTCCGAAAGAGGGAAAGCGAGACCGGGCATGTGCGTACCACACAATTAACATTCTTTAATCGATTGTGTATAGGGAGATCAGACCATTTCACTGTCATCTTAATAAACGATCTCAAGAAGATATATAAAGAACCCCTAAACCCAAAACATGAATAAAAACTAATGGATATGACAACATCTCCCCAGAAGGATATTATCAATGATATTCTTTCCGCCATGCAATGTTATCCCGAAAATGAAGCATTCATTATTGACGATAAACATTATACTTACGCCCAACTCGGTGAAATAACAGCTTCTATCACCCATTCGCTATCAGAAATAAAAGATGAAAGAATCGGAATCGTAGCGGAAAACCGGATTGAAACCTATGCGGCTATTCTGGCAGTACTGGCCGGTGGAAAGACCTATGTTATCCTGCATCCTGCCTACCCGGAAGAGCGTAATCTCAAAATAGCCGCTCTGGCCGGACTGCGTACTTTGCTCTGTACAAGTGACACTGACCGGTCAGCATTCGGCACCGGACACTTCAGAATCATCGATACGGACCGGCTACCGGGAAAAACACTGTCAGAACAGCAGTCCCATTCATCGGACGAAGAAAGGAACGCTTATATCATTTTTACATCGGGAAGCACAGGCGAGCCCAAAGGAGTGCCCATCACACGGGCTAACTTGAACGCCTTTTACCGGGCATACAGTTCGCTCGACTGGAATCTGGATGAACATGATCGCATGTTGCAAATGTTCGAACTTACATTCGATGTATCCGTCGTATCCTTACTGTATCCTCTTACTTTAGGTGCTGCCGTTTATACGGTAGGCCATCAGGATGTAAAGCACTTCAAGGTGTTTGAACTTCTGGAGAAGTATGAACTGACCTTTGCCACTGTCACTCCCTCACTGCTACAACTCCTTTCACCCTACTTCGATGAAATCAATCTGCCCTCTCTGAAATATCTGGGAGTATCGGCAGAAGCATCGCAAACCGAGCTGTTGGAGCGATTCAGAAAATCGGCACCCAACGCAACGTTCATCAACCTATACGGACCGACCGAGGCTACGATTTACTGCACCTGTTACCGTATTCCGGCTTCGGACAAATGCAAGCATTACAACGGAATGGTGGCTATCGGAAAACCATTTCCCGGCATCCGCGCCATCATTGCCGACGAAGAAGGAAACGAGCTACCTCAAGGAGAGACGGGAGAACTTTGGGTATCCGGCCGGCAGGTAATGAAAGGTTATCTGGACGACCCGGAAAAATCGGCATTGGTTCTGATACACCGTCCCGACGGACAAATCTATTACCGGACCGGAGACTTGTGTATTCTGGATAGCGACGGGGATATTATTTATTGCGGACGTAAAGACTATCAGGTGAAAATACAGGGTTTCAGGATAGAACTGAGTGAAATAGAATATACTGCGCAGTCGTTTTTCAAGACTCCCTGCAGCGTGGCTGCCGTTCCGTTGCTCTGCGACGGAATCTGTAACGAATTACATCTGGCCGTCGAGACAACTGAATGTACCCAAAGCGCATTGATAGAATATCTGAAAGAAAAGCTGCCCAAATACATGCTGCCGAAGCAGATTCATTGTATTTCCCAATTTCCGGTGACCAATAGTAATAAAACAGACCGTAAAAAGATTGCCGAACTGATAAAAGAGAAGAAACTCTAAAAACAATAATAAATATGAATCGAGAAGAAGTATTAAAACAACTACAAAGCATTTTCCGTGATATTTTAAAAAAGGACAACGTATGTATCGACGAATCATCTACCTCAAAAGATGTAGATGGCTGGGACTCGCTGACCCACATGCAAATTATAGCTCAAATCGAGAAACATTTCGGAGTACGTTTCAATTTCAGGGAGGTCATTAAGTTCAAGAATGTCGGCGATTTGTGCAGTGCCTTATTAACCAAAATGGAATAAACGATGCAGTTCCTCTCTTTTAGTTTCCTGGCCCTGTTTACCCTCTGTTTCTTCCTCTACTATGCAGTCAAAGGCCGTGCCCGCAACCTTATACTACTGGTAACCAGTTGTATTTTCATCGGATGGTACTATCTGCCTTTCCTGTTGACGGCAGTAGTGGTAGCACTGTTCACCTTCTTTTGGGCACAATGGATGGAAAGCAGGGCAAAAGCCGGAAAAAAGACCAAACCCGTCTATATCGCAGGAATCATCGCCCTGATCGGCGGATGGCTCCTTCTTCATGGCACGGTCATAGATGATATCATCTTTCCACTTGGGATGTCATTTTACACATTTCAAGCCATCAGTTATCTGACAGACGTGTACTGGCAAGAGCAACGCAGCGAAAGAAACTGGGTGGATTTCCTGATCTATATGCTTTTCTTCATGAAGTTTCTCTCCGGCCCTATCGAACGGGGTGGAGACCTGTTGCCACAATTGAAAGATCCCCGCCCGTTCATCTACTCAAACGCGGTGACCGGACTGAAATATATTTTACTCGGACTGATCAAGAAACTGCTGATAGCCAATCAGATCTCCCCACAAACAGATGTCATGTTTCATTCGATCCATGACCTCTCGGGTGTACAACTGCTAATGACTTGCCTACTCTACCCTATCGAACTGTATGCCGATTTTTCGGGTTATACGGATATTGCTATCGGAGGGGCCTATATGTTCGGCATCAAGTTGTCGCCCAACTTCAACCGCCCGTTTGCAGCACGCTCGACTGCCGACTTCTGGCGCCGTTGGCACATGTCACTCTCCTTCTGGGTACGCGATTATCTCTATGTACCGCTAACCGCCGGTACCCGTAACTGGGGACAGTGGGGAATCTACTTCAGCCTCCTCATCACCTTTCTCGCATTGGGTTTGTGGCATGGGGCCGGATTGACTTTCGCCATATACGGCCTGATTCAGGGTGTCCTTATCTGCTGGGAAATGAAAACAGCTGCTTTCCGCAATAATCTGCCCCAATATATAGGAAAATATGCGGCCGACAGCTTGCTGATTGTCCGGACTTATCTATTGTTCGCACTCTCGCTTATATTCTTTCGTGTACAATCGCTGAGCGATGCCTGGTATTTCTTACGGAACATCTCGTTCGAGGTACATTCTTCCTGGAAAGAAATGAACATCGGCATACGCGATCATAATTGCATCGTAGCAGGTTCGGCCCTATTATTGATATTGATCTACGAATATTATGCATCTAAGTACAACCTGATGGAAACACTTGAACGCCAACCCGCATGGTTACGGTGGAGTGTCTACTATCTGTTGGTATTCGCTCTGCTGATGTTAGGCAAATTTGACACGGAAACTTTCATCTATTTACAATTTTAACCGAAACCCTTTACGCGCATGCTACATCATTCATCGAGAATCTCCCCCAAGACACGTTTTTGCCTGAAGTTGCTTTTACTGATCCTGCCGCTGATCCCGATAGTGGTTGTCTATTTTATGTTTGATCCTTATAGGGTATTACACCCCTACAAACGATTCGACGACTCTCCCATGCTACTCAACGAAGCCCATGTGGGATGGCAGAATTATCTGCAGAATCGCGATTCGATAGCCTATAACTCCTTTATACTCGGCAACTCCTGTACCATGGCATTCCTGACAGGAGAATGGGAAAAGTACCTGGATAAGAACGACCATGCCGTACGCTTCTATGACAACGGAGAAAGCCTGGGCGGCGTCCGTCAAAAGCTTCAGCTGCTCGACTCTGTAGGTGCACCCCTGAAAAATGTACTAATCGTTCTGGATAAAAAATCACTGGACAAAAACGCTCCTTTATCGGGCAACAATCATCTGTTTTCGGCCGAAGCAGCCGGCATCAGCCAATTGGGATTCCAGTTGAGATTCCTGCAGGAGTTCCTTTATCCGGACAGAATGATTCCTTACATAGATTATCTGATCCGACATAAGTATGCTCCTTATATGAAAGGGGTTATAAATCCGGGAGATCCCGTCAGGGAGCCTTTCACGAACAATTTTATCAATCCCAGAGAAAAAGAGATCGCGCAAGATGGCGAAATATACTGGAGCCGTCATGAAAAAGAATTCAAGAAGCGAACGAATGCGGGTATGGAAGAACTTCCTGTTATATTTGCCAGCCAGATTCAGGTACTTCGCTCCATCAAAAAAATCTGCGATAAGCACCACACGAACCTGAAGTTCGTCATCGGTCCGGATTACTATCAGAAAAAAGCCAGCCGGGAAGACATAAAAATATTGAAGGCTATACTGGGTAATTCCGCTGTCTGGGATTTCACGGGAATCAACGAATACACAGCCGACATACATCATTATTACGAACCCGGTCATTATCGTCCGCTGCTGGGAGCACGCTTACTGAAAGCCATTTATCAGGATCAAGACACCTGCCACAGGCAATAAAAGTTCCTCCCATAACAGTAGCACACACAGAAGAAGAGCATCCTCGATCCGAAAGAAATAATTATATCAAAGAAAACAATTATATCACATTAAAAACTTAGATTATGAAAAAGATTTTATTATTGCTATCCGTCTGTATTTCATTTTCATCATGCTGTACATTATTCAGCAGTTCCAAACAAGATATCACCTTTACGGGAATGAATGGAACTAAAATCTACGAAGCATCGACCAAACAGAAAATAGCGGAAATCAAAGAAGACAATAGTGTCACTGTACAAATCAAAAAGAAAAGGGAAGACAAACAACTAGTAGCCAAAAAGGAAGGGTACCAAACGACTCCTTTTGTCCTGGAATCTACATTTAACAATGCCTGCCTGTGGAACATTCTATTTTGGCCGGGCTTTCTGGTAGATTTGGGTACGCAAAAGATGAACAAATGGGATAACACAATTATCAATATCGAAATGGAGAAAGAAAATACAGAAAACAAATGATCAAACTACAATTTCGCATGGCACTCTTCTCCTTCCACGGAGGGAGCCGCCATACGTAATCATGCGACCTACAAGGAAGGCATAATTCACCACAAGGCAACACAGAGTTTTTTATAAAAGTTCTTTAGAGAATAAATCTACTCTGTGAGACTCTGTGCTACTCCGTTGTATATACGAGTTTCGGCACACTCTCTATAGTTGTTTCAATTCCCTGTATAATTTCTGAATGGGAAGTCCCATTACATTGAAGTAACTAATTATATAATATATCTATTTAATTATAAAACAATTAACATCATAAAATAATATTCAATAAAACATTTGTAAAACAAATAACTATTTTAAAGCAAACCAAGTACTTCTCATTATTTTCTTTTGCGAATATATTGCATTACTGTTAAAAATCAAAATAATTAATAGACTACATAGATACGGTGGATATTATGATGATGAGAGGGTAATAGTAAGGCAGCTTATTGGGCTGCCTTATAAGTAATTCAAGGAATACCTGAAAGCAAAACCAAGAAAAAAATTAGCTTTCTATAATTCAATTTCTACTAAAAATGGATTCTATTAGGAAATCCTGGAACAACAGCAGCAGGTAGCACAACTACATATGAATTTGTTGACTCTAAATCATAAAGAGTTGCGTTTCCAGCAACTGCTCCAGTCAATGCTGTTGCCCCTGCAGCAGTACCCATATCAACCGTAATTGGTGGGGTCATAGTTACAACATGTCCAAAATAGGAACCACCACCGGCTATTCTAATTTCACATCTCATAATATAATAAAATTATTTCCTACTCTTTCAAAGGCTTTTCGGAACCCGCCTATAAATTGACTATCTCTGTAAGCTTACGGTACAAAGATATAGGGATAGATAACCGACAACAATTATAAATTTTAGATAAGGGAATCAGTTTTTCGGGTACAGAAAGATTTCTCTTGAATGAAAAAGCCCCGACTCATAAGAATCGAGGCAATTGATATTAAACTTAACTTTCTACTTCAAATCCATGATCGAACTATTTCCTAAGCGCAAAGACCAAGGTTTAGAATTATCTTCCCAAATATAAACTTGAGCAACATAACCTGCATCGAAGTACTCTATAGATTCATCTTGGGGGAATTCGACAATATAGTAAATCTGGCCATTCTTAGTACCATAATAAGGGCTAGACTTAGGTTCTTTTCTTTCAGCTTTCTTAGATTTAAAATGAATCTTACGCTCCGAAATAATAGGTTTCCCGTATTCAAGTAAATATTCAGGTGCTTCCTTCTGTAATACTTTTTTAGCAATACTGATTAGCGTACTGTCCCTTTTGTCTTTAGAGAGAGGTTTCAATGACTGAGCATTAAGAGGAGTAATCAATAGCATCAGTGCAATTACAAACACACTTTTAATAATTAAAATCTTCATATCTTTTATTTTTTAGGAGTATATGTGTATATCTTTCCTACAATATCAGACAAATAACCTCTTATGTCCCTCCTTTTCTTTTTTATATAATTATTAATGATTTAAAGCAAAAACAACTGTAAGCTTGACATATATTACCTTGATTCCTAATAATCAAGGTAATATATACCATGCTTAAATATTCATTTTAACCTTTGAATTAAACCATTGCCTAATACTAAAGTAAAGGGATGGGAATTGTCGGCCCAAACATAGACTTGAGCAACAAACCCTTCTTCAAAACGCTTTATAGATTCGTTTTGGGGGAACTCAACAATATAATAAATACGCTCTGATTTGGCACCATGAAGTGGGCTGAAATCGGGAACGGCTTTTTCCTCTTCTTGAGTCATACGTCGAATCTTACGCTCCGAAATAATAGGTTTCCCGTATTCAAGTAAATATTCAGGTGCTTCCTTCTGTAATACTTTTTTAGCAATACTGATTAGCGTACTGTCCCTTTTGTCTTTAGAGAGAGGTTTCAATGACTGAGCATTAAGAGGAGTAATCAATAGCATCAGTGCAATTACAAACACACTTTTAATAATTAAAATCTTCATATCTTTTATTTTTTAGGAGTATATGTGTATATCTTTTTATCAGCATCCGAAGTATGTCCACCAATAACATAATAAACTCCAGTTTCAGGATCTTTAACCCCGACATAATCATAAACAATTATAGGAAGCTTATTTTTATCAGCATTTACTATATCTTCCTTAGATGGACCTACTTTTCTCATCATATCTTTTATCTCAGTTAATGGAGTATGCGTATGGAAAGAAGCAACCACTTTTGCTGTGGTAGGCACACCATTCACAGAAGGAGATTTGTCTCCAAGATTAATACCAGCTCTTGCTTTCTTATAATTCTTTGCAGGCGTACCATATCGTTTCTTACCTATGTAATATTGCTTTTTCACCGGATCATAATAAATCCAGAAACCGACCTCTTGCCTCTGATCTTTTGTGGAACGCTTAAGCATATCACTCCAGGCTTCTTCCAAAGCCTTTTTTACAGTTGCATCCTTAATGACTTCTTCAG